>ENA-UOIY01000038-UOIY01000038.1-human-gut-metagenome-genome-assembly--contig:-P114-NODE-38-length-213490-cov-36.927032_pt1 | contig 213490 bp, 197 predicted proteins | sample MGYA00242335_ERZ723882 | MGnify/ENA metagenome assembly ERZ723882 | reverse complement strand
CCAGGTACGCCTCTTCCCGATACAGTCTGTTTGCCATGGCAAACGCCCTCCCCCCTTGGCTTGCTCTGTCCTTCATTTTACCCCTCCGGCCTCCCGCCGTCCGTCGAATTTTGACGAACCGCCGCCTTTTTTTAACATGGATTTCCTTTACAAAGCATAGGGATTTTTTTATAATAAAAAAGTGTGTTTATTAACGCTCTGTAAGAGCGGAACGGAGGCATTTTATGAGTTTGGATGTCAGGGAGTTGAGCAAATCATTTGGCGGTAAAATTGCCGTGGATCAAATTTCTTTTGCGATAGACGAACCGGGCGTTTTCGGCCTGATCGGTACGAACGGAGCCGGGAAGACTACAACCATTCGAATGATACTGGGAATCATGTCCTCGGATCACGGCACGGCAGAATGGAATGGAAAGCCGATCCGAAGGGAGACACTGAATTTCGGCTATATGCCGGAGGAACGCGGCCTTTATATGAAAAACAAAGTCATTGATCAGCTCGTTTACTTCGGAATGCTTCGCGGCATGGAAAAGTCGGCGGCAAAGCAAAACGCATTGAAACTCATGAAACGCCTTGGAATCTCAGAGTACAGCGATATGCAGGCGGAAAAGCTCTCCAAGGGCAACCAGCAGAAGGTACAGCTTGCCGCCACGCTCATCCACGATCCGGAACTGATTTTTCTGGACGAGCCGTTTTCCGGACTTGATCCAGTAAACGCGGAAGTGCTCCGGGATCTGATTCTTGAGCTTGTAGCGGAGAAAAAGTTTATTGTGCTCAGCAGTCACCAGATGACGACGGTCGAAGAATTCTGCAGGGATATTCTAATCCTTCATCATGGAAAAACAATTTTAAAAGGGAATCTCAGTGAAATCAAAAGCGGCTACGGGCGCACAAATTTGGTGATCCGGCCAGAAGAAAAGGACCGGCCAGCGGTCGAACAAATATTGGAAGCATCTGGCCTTACGCTGATAGAAAAGCGCGCATATGAGTACGAATACGGGATCAGAGGAGAAGCGGATGCCGTTGCGGTTCTGAAAGCCATGATCGAGCAGGAAATCTATCCGTTAAAATACGAGGTCAAGGAGCCGTCGCTCCAGGAAATTTTTGTGAGAAGCGTGGAAGCTTCCGAAAGGGGGAACGTGAAATGAAGCAAATCGGAATCATTATGCAATATACTTTTAATGACGCCATTCGGAAAAAAGCATTCAAAATTTCGACCGTTATCGTTGTTTTACTGATCGCCCTTCTCTGCGCTCTGCCTCGTGTGATCGCATCTTTTGACGACGGCGACAGCAGCGCTGAAGAAGAGCAAACTGCGGCGGCTTCCTACGCCGGGAAATGCTACTATATCGACGATCAAAATCTGATCCCGGGAGGCGCCGAGGCGCTGCAAAGCTATTTTATCAATACGGAAATCCTGACGGGCTCCGGGGAAAGCCTTGCTCAATACAAAGACGAGATCGGCGAGGACGGAACGGTATCCGCCATAGTAATAACAAAAAGCGAAGCCTCCGCCGTACCTGGAATACAAATCATAACAAAGGACTTTATGAGCGGGATCAGCGGGGACGGAGCAGCGGAGGCCCTCACGGAAGCGTATGTATCCGATCTGCTGACGGCGCAGGGCGTCGCCCCGGAAACAATCGAGCTGACAAAAACAAAGCTGACGTACGAGAGTCAAATGGCGGGCTCGATGAATTTGAGCGGCTATATTATGGGAATCCTTGTAACGGTTCTCATTTTCTATGCGATATATTATTACGGATACGGCGTATCCATGTCGATTGCTACCGAGAAAACCTCGCGCGTTATGGAGACGCTCGTCGTATCGGCAAAGCCGTCCCATATTTTAATCGGAAAATGCCTGGGCATGGGGCTGCTCGGAATCTGTCAGTTTGTAATCGTGCTCCTGTCGGGCGTCCTGTTTTATAAGCTGTTTATTCCTGAAAACTTTGTTCTTATGGGCATGCCGCTGACGCTGGATGCGTTCACATACAAATCCGCGATTCTCATCGGCGTCTATTTCCTGCTCGGATACGCGCTCTACGCCGTGCTGAACGCAGTATGCGGCGCTTCCGTCAGTAAAATCGAGGATTTGAATTCCGCAATGATGCCGGTTATGCTGGTTGCTATGATTTCCTTTTTCATCGGATATTTTACGGCGATTTCCGGATCCGGCAGCTCTTTATTCCAGAAAATCGCGATGTATGTGCCGTTCTGTTCTCCGTTTATATTGCCGTTCCGCCTCCTGAACGGAGACGTTGCTGCTCTTGACATCACAATTTCCATCGCGCTGCTGATCGCCGCAATTATTATAATAACGATCATATCGATTCGAATTTATTCGGCATCCGTGCTTCACTACGGAAAGCGGATGAAATGGAAAGATCTGTATAAAACAAAGATCTGATTGAAAAAATTTTATTGAAGGAGCTGCATAAGAATGCTGATCGGTTGGAGTGAAATCGACATTACGCCGAAAAAGAAAATAAAGCTTGCGGGGCAATTTTACGAAAGAATTTCGGAATTTACGGAAAGCCCGATTTGCGTGATTGCAATGGCAATCAGCACGGAGGAGGATCACGCGGTATTCTGCGCGTGCGATCTGGAAAGCGTCTATCCGAATCTTCTCGCGCTGGCCCGGCAGAAAATTGCACAGGCGTGCAGCGGACGTACCGCGCCCGGACCGGATCCCGCAAAGGTAATGGTATCGGCTACCCACACGCATACGTCATACGAATACAAGGGTGAAGACAAACGCGATTCTTCCCTGAGCGTGCTTGCACGGGTGCTGCCCGAATCCATGAAATACGTGCCGAAGGTTGCCGCAGAAGACGTTGTAACATCGGAGGAGGCGCTGGAATTCCTTTCCGAAAAAATCGCGGAGGCAGTTCTGACCGCATGGGACAGCAGGGAAGAAGCGTTTTATGCAAACGAATTCGGAAGAGCCGCCGTCGGCATGTGCCGCCGCGCCGTATACGACGACGGAACCGCCAAAATGTGGGGCGATACGGACCATGCAAATTTTGACTGTCTGGAAGGCGGAAACGATTCCGGAATCGAATTGCTCTATACCTTCGATCGGAATAAAAAACCCACCGGCGTTGTTGCCAATATTGCCTGCCCCTCTCAGGTGCTCGAGCAGCGCAGCTTTATTTCCTCCGACTACTGGGGAAAAGTCCGGCAGTACCTCCGGGAGGAATTCGGTCCGGCCTTTCATGTGCTTGGACTGTGCAGCGCCGCAGGCGACCAGTGCCCGCGGGATTTGATCCGGTGGGTTGAGCCGGAAACGCCGATCGATGATCCGAACGTCATTCGGATTCATCCGCTGAAGCGCAGAGCCGATCCGTCGATGTTTGACATCAAAGGCTGCTGCAGGGTAGGACGCCGCATTGCAGACGAGATCCTTGCAGTCTCCCGGGAAATCGAAGAATATCATACGGATGGGATTTTCAGACACCGCGTTCTGAAGCTTCGCCTTCCGCTCAGACGCGTAACGATCTCCGAATATGAAGCCGCAAAGCGCGAATTGGACGAATATATTAAAAGCTGCGGCGCTTCCGGCGAATTTACTTTTAAGGACAATGCTGCAATGCATGTGTGCGCCGGCGTCATGGCGCGCTACGAGCATCAGCAGGATACGGACCTGCACGACGCAGAGGTCCACGTCATCCGGCTCGGAGAGATTGCGTTTGCTACGAACAGCTTTGAACTGTTCCTGGACTACGGCAACAGGATCCGCGCAAGAAGCAAAGCGCAGCAGACCTTTCTGATTCAGCTCTGCTGCGGATCGGACGGCTATCTTCCGACGGAAAAGGCTGAACGCGGCAGCCACTACAGCGCGTATGTATCCAGCGGAGTAACGGGCCATGCAGGCGGAGATCTGCTCGTACGGGAAACGCTGGAAACCATCAGGACGCTCTTTCTGGAAAACTGAACTGAAAAAAATTTTTTTACGATGCAATAAAATTTCTTTCTGAATCATTATTTGATTGAACAGGAGGAAGTTATGTTTCTTTTTTCTATACCAGAGGAGCCTGCTCCGCAGCACGGTCAGGCGAAATATTTAGAAAACTGTATTTTCAGAATCTCCGAGGGAGACAAAGAAGCATTGGCGGGGCTTTATGAGTCGACGCATACTGCCGTATACGGTTTTGCCCTGTCCCTCTGCAAAAACATGCACGACGCGGAAGACGTTCTGCAGGACGTCTTCGTACAGATCTGGAACGCCGCCGGGCAGTATACCGCGGCAGGCAAACCGATGGCATGGATTTTCACGATAACGCGGAATCTTTCTCTGCAGTGTCTCAGACAGAAGGGCAGGCTCGTTCCGCTTCCGTCGGAGGAATTGCAGGAACACTTAGAAGAGTCGCCGCAGCTTACAAGCGAGGACCGGATCGTCCTCGAGGCGCTGCTGGACTCGCTGCAGGACGATGAGCGCCAGATCGTGGTATTGCATGCATTATCCGGTATGAAGCACCGGGAAATCGCGTCGTTTTTGCAGCTCCCGCTTCCGACTGTTCTGTCCAAATACCGCCGCGCGATCAAAAAGCTCGGCAATATTGTGAAGGAGGCAGATTCCCTATGAAACAGAAAGAAGTAGAGCAGCGCGTCCGCAATGCGATGGAACATGCGGCGCCGGACAAAGCAGACGAGATTCTTAACGCGTGCAGTGGCCGGCCGGAAGCGTCGGAAGCGCCGCTGCCGGAGCGCAAGAAAAAATCCTCTCATATTATGCGGATCTGCGCCGCAGCAGCGGCTGCAGTCATCGTGTTCGTATCCGTCTGGCTGATTGCAGGCTACCGTACGACCAGAACAGTCGATTCCATCGTAATGCTGGACGTGAACCCGAGCTTCAGCCTTTCCGTGAACGCAAAGGAAACGGTTCTGGCCGTTGAAGCGCTGAACGAAGACGCCAGGAGCGTGCTCGGCGACATGGAATTATCCGGTGTGTCGCTCGAAGTCGCAATCAATGCGCTGATCGGTTCCATGCTGCAGAACGGTTATCTGGACGAACTGCAGAATTCCATTCTAGTATCCGTGGAAAATGACGACGCCAACCGAAGCGAGCAGCTGCGCGCAAAGGTGGCGAGCGCGATTAACAGCTGTATGAGCGGCGACCAGCTGGAAGGCGCCGTTTTAAGCCAAACTGTCAGCGGCTCCGATGACGCGCTGAAGGCGCTGGCCGAACAGTACGGGATCTCGCTGGGGAAAGCAGCGCTGATTCAGGAGGTTCTTTCTCAGGACGCTACGCTCACCTTTGCCGATCTGGCGGGGCTGTCCGTAAACGAGATCGCGCTGATTTCTAACTCAAAGCAGCAGACCTCCGGCGAAATTTCCGTTTCGCAGACGGGCACGGTGAGCACAAAAGCCTATATCGGCAGGGACGAGGCGCTTGCGGCCGCCTGCGCGCATGCGGGCGTTCAGACGGAAGACCTTTTGCAGACGGAAGTGGAATTTGACAGTGAAAACGGCGTCATGGTTTATGAAGTGGAATTCAGAGTCGGCAATACGGAATATGAGTATGATATCGATGCCAAAACGGGTGAAATCCTGAAGCAGAAAATCGAAGATAAAACCCCGGGACAGGATCCCTCCACAAATCCGGGCGGTCCCTCCGGAGATCAGAGCTTTATCGGGGAAACAGCGGCACAGGAGGCCGCGCTGAAGCATGCCGGCTATTCAGCAAGCGACGCCGCCTATATCCGGAGCTCTGTGGAATACGATGACGGCCGGGCCGAATATTACGAAGTGGAATTCAGAGTCGGCAATACAGCTTACGAGTATAAGATCGATCTGTATTCTGGAGCGGTTTTAGCGCACGAAACGGAAACGCGTCCGCAATCCTCCGCCGGCGCCACGACGTCGCCTTCTGCGACTCCAACTCCCGCCCCCGCCACGCCGACGCCTGCTCCGTCCGCCCCTTATATCGGAGAGGAAGCAGCGAAAGCGGCCGCATTTGCTCACGCAGGGGTTGACGCTTCGTCAGTAGTAAAATTAGAAATAGAATTTGATTTCGACGACGACCACGGGCCGGTATACGAAATTGAGTTTCATTCCGGCCGCATGGAGTTCGATTACGAAATTGACGCGCGAACCGGCGCAATTCTGAAAAGCGAATCGGACTTTGACGACTGATCTTTTGTCTCAGTTTTTTCCGCGCCTGGGAAAGGCTCCCGGGCGCGCATCCTTTTCAAAAAAGCCCGGGAAATTCCGCGCCCCTTCGACGACGGGCAAGCGGGCGTACGGTTACTTTTTTGTCTGCGAATGCTGCGTGTGTTCCATGCGGTAGGCGGACGGGGAAAGCCCTGTCTCCGCTTTGAAAATTTGGTTAAACTGATGCTGGTTCGTATATCCGACCTGTTCTGTAATATCGGAAATTTTCAGATTGGTGTTGACAAGTAAAGCGCATGCTTTACGAATCCTTTCTGAGCGCAGCATATCAGAAAATGTACAATTTGCTTTTGCGGCTATCATTCTGCTCAGATATGAAACGGAATAGTTAAAATGCTCTGCCACGCTTTTCAGCGTGGCGCTTTGTATATTTGCGCGCAGATAAGTTTGGATCTGCGCGATCAGAGGAGTTGCTGCAAAAGAATCGGAGCAGCACTCAGCCGACTCAAGGTGATTTTTAAGAAGCAGCATCAAAGCAGAGGAGAGAAATGTTTCTATCAGCAAATTGCCGTATTCCGTATGCGATGTATATTCCAGCAGGATCGTTTCCAGAATTTTACGTATGTTTTCGTCTCCGAACGTGTGAAACAGAATATATGAATTTTTGTTTCTCATATACATGCCTTGCGTAAAGAATGACGACATATGATTCTGTACCGTCAGAAAGCTGTTGAATGAATTGGTAAAATACTCCTTCTGAATCAGAAAGCTGATCAGAATGCCGCTCCCGAACAGGGAAACCTTATGCATTGTGCCGGGAGGGATCAGACAAAAATCTTCTTCTTTAAAGCAGAGCTTCTTGTCAGGAATTTCAATTTCGCAGGAGCCCTCGAGCATGTAGAAGCATTCAAAAAAGCCGTGAGAATGTAATTCGGAAGGATAATAGCGCATATGACGATAGATTTCGACATTTCCCGTAAAAGAGTCGGCGCCGGAGAGCTTTTCATGGCGGCCTTCGTTTTCAAGCATGCATGAAATTCTATCCTGCTGTTCCTGCGGGAGTCCGGAAAGAAATGTTTCAAATGTCAGCTCCTGCTGCAGCCGATCAAGAAAAAATTTCTTGAAAATGATTTCCAATTCGCTGAACGGGATTAGCTTTACCGCTAGATTTGGATGGATAAACAAACAATATTCCTCCCAGTTAACATGAATTTATTGTAGAACATCATAAATTGCGTGTCAATAGACAAAAAAAAACCACATAATAGACAATAAACAATATTGTGATAACGCTGTAAATTCGTATACTGAAAACATTAACTGCATTATTCATACAGACAGATGCGTACCGCCGCAAAGGAGGCTTCGTAATATGAAGGGAAGCTGTTATATTTCGATTGTAAACGAAACGATTGCAAGGGCATGGAACGGCCAGCAGGAGAAAATTTCCGCTGCCGCAGAACAGATTGCGGAGACGATCAAAAGAAAAAACAATGTTTTTATTTTTGGGTGCTCCCATGCGGGAATCCTTTCGGAAGAGGTGTTTTACCGAACGGGCGGGTTGGCCGTTATCAACCCCATTTTTTTCCCGGGATTTATGCTGAACACAAAACCTGTTACCATGACGAGCCGGCTTGAGCGTATACAGGGCGTAGGAAAGATGATATTACTTGAAAATCATCTGCGGAAAGGCGATGTTTTGCTGATCCACTCGGTATCTGGGCGCAATACGGTGCCGGTAGAAATGGCGATTGAGGCGTCAAAAGTAGGAGTCTATGTGATTGCTCTGACAAATATGGAATATTCGTCGGGCGTTGCGAGCAGACATCCGAGCGGCAAAAAATTATATGAGGTGAGCGACCTTGTGCTGGATAATTGCGGAGTAGCCGGAGATGCGGCGATCCGCCTGGAAGGGCTGGAGGAAGCGATCGGACCGACCTCCACGGCTGTCGGCACGGCGCTCGTGAATGGGTTGATGATAGAGGTTGTTGAAAAATTAATTGAAGACAAGATCGTTCCCCCTGTATTTCTCAGTGCGAATCTGGATGGCGGCGACGAGCATAATCGGAAAATTTTTGAAGAATACAAGGACAACATATTTTACATGTAACAGGGAGCGGGTTTGCCTGCATGGAACCACTGCGGAAAAGGGGTGCGGTTGTGAAATATTATATTTCGGTCGATGGCGGCGGCACGAAGATCAAAGCGATTCTTTTTGATGAAAATCTGAATTTGATTTCTTCTGCTGCGTCGGGCAGCGTCAATCCGAATTTTTCCTCACAGGAAACGATTCAAAGGAATATAGAGCAGTGCTTTACAGAGCTGCTTCAGGGGCTGAGCATTTGTGAAGCTGCCTGCTTATACGTATCGACGGTCGGCCAGGCCGGGCAGATTGCGGAAACGCTGCGGAAATACGTTTCGGTGAACGCGGTTGACGAGGTCGGAGAATATTCCTCGGGCATGTATGCGGCGTATCTGCAGAAGGAGGCGGTGATCGCCATCTCCGGCACCGGGTCGGGCGTATTTTATGTCCGGGGAAAGGATGCCGGATATGGAGTAGGCGGCTGGGGCGCGCTGATTTCCGACGAAGGCAGCGGCTATTATCTTGGACGGCTGGCGGCGCTGGCAGCGATCCGCAGCTATGAAAAGCGCGGCCCTTTTACAGTTTTGACAGAGCTGATCATGAAGCATTTCGGGTATGATGATTTTCGAGAAGCGCTTTTCAGTATTTACGGCGGAGACTCCCAGGTACGCAGCGTTGCCTCGTTATCCCATGCGGTTAGAGAAGCGGCGCGCCGGAACGATGAAGTGGCGCTGGAAATTCTTCGCACAAACGGGCTGCTTATAGCGGATCAGACGAAGGCCGTTCTGCGAAACGCCGGCATACCGGCAAATGTTCCGATTCGTGTGATGGGCGGGGGATTTCAGACACATATAACGATGTATAACGCCTATAAAGAAGATATCCTCAGAGAATTTCCGGACCGAGATATACAGCCGGTGATTTTTGAGCCCGTCGTGGGAAATATCGTGCGGCATATATGGGTGGAAAAAAGAGGTCTTGACGCTGAGAGCCTGAAACAGGTGAAGATAAATTTTGCGCAGTTTCTGTATCAAATTACTTCGTGACACGGAACCCTGCACCGGTGCGCCATGCGGACCGAAAACCATACAAAGAGACTGCAGCCGGAAGCAGTATGGCCAGACCGGCAGGAAAGGGTAAAAATCGACTAAATAAAATATGAGGAGGATCTTTATGCTGCTTGACAGATATTATGAAACAATCGACAAACTTTACGCGAGAATCAGGGAGACGCAGCGCGACAATGTGCTGCAGGCCGGCAAGCTGATCGCGGAATCGGTTCAAAACGGCGCTTGCGTCCATATTTTCGATACAGGGCATATCATAAACAGCGAGCTTGTGGAAAGAGGCGGAGGCCTGATGCTTTATAAGCCGTTCAAATATAGCCTGAACGTGGAAGACCCGGTTCGTCCGCGCGACCGATCCCATATTAACACCTCTATGGAGGGGCTTGCCGCATATGCGCTGCGCGCGTCCGGCGCGCTGCCCGGCGACGTTATGATTATCGGTTCCGTTTCAGGGAAAACCATGAACGTGATCGATCTGGCGATAGAAGCAAAAAAATTCGGGCTTAAAATTATTGCGCTTACTTCAATGGCTTATTCCGCTCAGGTCAAATCGGAGCATTCAAGCGGAAAACGGCTGTTCGAATGCGCCGATATTGTTCTTGATAATTGCGCTCCCGCCGCGGAAGCGATGATCGATGTGGAAGGGCTTCCCGCCAAATTCGGGGCGGCCTCCGGTCTGGCGGCGGCATTTATTATGTGGAGCGTCAGCAGCGTCGTGATCGAAGAGCTGCTGAATGCCGGCATTACGCCTTCCGTCTTTAAAAGCCATAATTTCGAGGGAGGACCGGAATTTAACCTTAATCTGCGCGAAATCTATAAAAAAACAGGATATTAACGAACCGCTTGCTTTCCTTCCCTGGAGCTCAAGTCCTGCGTCAGGCAGGAAATAAGGGAGACGCGTATTTGTAAAGATAAAATAAAACCATATAGTGGTCAATAAACATCCATTGTTTTCAGACGTCATATTGATATACTGAAAACAGAGTGAAAGAAAAAGGAGCGTGTGAAAGATGTTTTATCTTTCCATACACGGGGGAAACAGTAACTTTGACGTTATTGCCTTCAACGAGAACTGTGAAATCCTGGGCAGAGGCCACAGGAGCGGAATTGATAACTGTTTTGAACCGCAGCAGACTGTTCTGCGCCACATCTCAGAGGCAGTGATCGAATGTGTCGTCGATCTCTATTCGCTTGGATTCAGCGGAAGGTTTGAATGCGTATATTACTGCATGGTTGACAAAAGAAATCTCCTTAAGGAATGCTTCCTGCAGATTGGATACGATATCGGCGAATATATTCTTCTGGAGGAGCCGTACTGTTACCTCCTTGCCGGAGGCTTGACGGAAACGGGATGTGTCGCGTTGTCAAGCACCGGATCCTGCGCCGCTTTTTGCAACGGGCGCAATGATTTGCTGATAACAGGCGGCTATGGGATCCCGGTTGGCGACGAAGGCAGCTCCGCGTATATCGGAATCAGGGGAATCAATATGGTGACGCGTTCCATCGGCGGCTGGGGAGAGAAAACGATTCTATATGATTTTTTGTGCGAATCTTTGGGAAATAACACTGCTCAGGTGGATACGGTGCGGCTGCTCCAGCTTTTGTATCCGGACAATAATTATGCCCGCAGACTTATTTATGTGAAATTTGCGCGGCAGGTCGTTCGCGCCGCCGGCTGCGGCGACGCCGTTGCAATTTCAATTCTGGAAGAAGCCGGGGAATTAATGGCAAGGCAGACGCTGTGCGCATACCGGCTTTATTTATCGGGCGCGCGGGGGACACAGAACGATATTTGTATGAATCATCGAGGACGCGAGCAGGGCGTTGTTGATTTAAGCTTTGACCGCAGCGCGCACGGGAAGCAGACGCCGGGGGTTTATGTATGCGGCAGCACGTGGAAAAATAATCCGATTATGCTGAATGCGTTTCGGTCCTTTGTTTCCCGCTATCTCCCGGAGGCGCAGTGCGTTGAGACGAAGCGCGCCGCAGTTTACGGCGGATTTGTTTGCTTTATCTTGGAAACATACGGGAACAACGCGCTGAAAGAAGCGGCCGTGCAGCTGGATCCGCTGCAGGAGGCATAACAAAGCGCGAAGCGCTTGCCCGAAAAGCGCAGGAAAGAACCTTTTGTAACTTTATATATTGTATTGTAAAAAAGGAGGATATGAGCATGAAAAACACTTTATGCTACACAAAGCGCAGGACAGCAGGATTGACGGCCTTTCTATTAGCGTTTTTGCTGCTGTTTTCCTGGGGAATCAGAGGAACCGCGGCGACGGAGACGATTGCTACCGACGGCAGCTTCGAGGAGGATGAGGTCGGTACCGATGCCGCAAACACATTGGATTTTGCAATCGACTGGATAAACGAAAAGGGAAACGATGTAGCCACGGCCGTTGTGATGGAAGAGAACGGGGGAAAATTCCTTCATATAGAAGGCTTTTATGAAATTTATTCCTATGATCTGTTCGATGAGGGATATACCTTCTCCGTCGATGCAAGGACCGGAAACGGCGCTCTTATCGGGTTCTTTGTTCGCTCGGGCAGAAATCCGGCCGAAAAGTTCCCGTTTTATGAATGGGACTGGTATGCTGAGCAGGAAGGCAAGAACGGCGAATCCGGCATCGGAGGCAGCGGCATCAGCGTTCATCTCATGGAGGACGGCGTGCGTGTGAACATAAAAAATTATCAGGAGGACGGCTCGCACGTTTCCAACACGTATTATGATTTTACAGGGCTTGAGGGATATCAGAACCCTGCCGAAAATTTTAATAAAATAACGATTGCGGATGAAGGCACGCGCATTGTAATCAGTATCAACGAAACACTGCTTGCCACGGTAGAGCTTTCGGACATCGGTACTTACGAAACGGATACGGAGAAGCCGCCTGTTGATTTTGTGTATTACAAGACGGCTGTAATGAAGAATGCGGCCGGAGAGGAGGTTGTAAAGATTAACAATGCGCGCGTTGTGGCGGAAGAGTATATGTCGGCCATAGGCGTGCGTAATGGCAAGCTTGACATTGACAACATCGTAATCAGCTATGAAGATGAGCAGCCGGATCCCACGGAAGCACCGGAGGAAACAACGGCCCCAACGGCAAACGCTTCTACGGAAAAGCCCGATACGACATCTACGGTAAAACCGGCGGCCACGAACGCGCCGCAGGAAGAGGAACCGTCGGATTCCGGATGGATCCTCTGGGCCGTAATTGCGGCGGCTGCGGTAGTAGCGATCATTTTGATTATAACGGTTATTGTTCGGAAAAAGAATAAAAACAGGGAGAAATAGGAACTGGAGGATTGATGGAAATGAAAAAGCTGCTTGGTAAGAAAAAAAGATTTCTTTTCTGTGCCGTCCTTGCGCTGTGCATAAGCGTCTGCCCGATTTATGCGTCTGCAGTGACGTTCGAAGGAGAAGAGGCGGGTACGAAAATTGCAGAGCTGAGCGATTTGATGGAGGAATGGTACTTTTACGCGGGACTTGGAGAAACGATTGCCGAGATCGCAGACGACGGGGAGAACGGAAACGTTCTGCTTCTCGACAAGTATGTGCATATGAGCTCCGAGAAAACGCTTGATACGCCGTACACATTTGAAACGGTGTTCCGCACAACGGAAAAGCCAACCTGGATGCTGGGAATTTTCATTCGCAGCGGGATAGTAAAAGATCCCTTGTTCCCGAATTTTGAGGTTGACGCATACGATGGCGCCAACGGTTCCATGGGCCTTGGCGGCAGCGGCATGACGATTGCGATAGAGGAAGACGGCATCGATCTCAGAATCAAAAATTATCAGGATGACAGCCGCCGCATCTCCACGAGCATATGCAGGCTGTCATATAACGGGACGTTTGACGCCACGGAATATAATAAGCTTGTTATGAAGGACGATGGGAAAACCGTGTCGTTTACGCTGAACGACCAGCTGCTTGCGACGGTAGAAATGTCGAATCCAGGCACCTACGATGACGGCAGAGCCGAATTGCCGTTTGAATTTTACAAAACTGCCGTGGTTAAGAATGCGGAAGGCGAAATTCTTCTGTCGATCGATAATGCGAGACTTGTATCGGAAAATTACTGCGCGGGAATCGGGGTGCGCGGAGATACGCCGACGTATTTCAAGGAAATTACGCTGGAGAAGGCGGAGGATCCGTCTGTTACTGATCCTGATCCCGAGCCTGAGCCTGAGCCACCGGTTACTGATCCTGAACCGCCGGTCGAAACGGGAGATTCTTCCGCCTGCGCGGGAACGCTCGCGCTTGTTTTCGCAGCGGCCGCAGCGTGTACAGTTCTTCGCCGCAGGAGGCGCGCAGCAACGGAGGAATAAGGGATGAGCCTGAAAACCAAAGGAAAAGTTTTAATCGCATTTCTTTTGACTTTGATTGGAGTGACTATAATGTGCGCATGCAGCGGAAAACAGAGAAAATATTATGAGATCCCGGAGGCGGAGTCGGAGCAGCAGGTAAATCTTGTCTGGGAGGGCAAGAGCAATTACGCGATCATCTACGGGAAAGACGCGACCGCCTCGGAGAAGACTGCGGCAAAGGAGCTGCAGAAATACTTGAAGAAGATGACCGGAGCGGAGCTGTGGCTTGCGGACGATGCGTCAGAACCCGAAGGAGAATATGAGATTCTGGTCGGGAAAACAAATCGGGAAGAAAACGGAGGCTACTCTGTAGACCGTGAGGATCTGGGAACGGATGGCTTTGAAATCAAATGGGCCGGAAAGAAACTGATCATTGCCGGCGGCGAAGTACGCGGCACACTGTATGGCGTATATGATTTTCTGGAACAGCTTGGGTGCCGGTTCTTCAGCACGGACACGGAAGTGGTTCCGTCCGTCGAGACGCTTACGCTTGACACTACGCAGGCCACAAAAGAAAAGCCGGCGTTTGAATACCGGGATCTGTTCTGGACGTGTACCTTTGACGAGGTGATCAGCGCAAAAATGCGCCTGAACGGCAGCGTCATCAGCGGGGAAAACGGGCGGATGATCTCCGATGCGTACGGCAACGGGCTAGAATATGCAGGCGATCATTTTGTCCATACGTTCCACTATCTGGTGCCGCCCGAGGAATATTTCGAGGAGCATCCCGAATATTATTCGGAAATCGACGGGAAACGAACCTCGGAGTATCTGTACAGCCAGCTTTGTCTGACGAATCCTGACGTGCTGCAGATCACGATCGACAAGGTCAGGGAATGGCTGCGGGCAAATCCAAATGCGAAAATTGTATCTGTTTCGCAGGATGACTCTTATGTTATTAATTCGTTCTGCACCTGTGAGGAGTGTTCCGAGGTCAATAAGGAGGAACGCTCCAATTCCGGAACGCTGATCCGGTTTGTCAACGCCGTCGCGGACGCGATTAAGGACGAATTTCCGGACGTGGCGGTAGATACGCTTGCGTATCAGTACTCCATAGAGCCGCCGAGGAAAACGAAGCCGCGGGACAATGTGATCGTGCGTGTCTGCACCGGCGTCTGCAGCGCACATGCAATCGGGCAGTGCAGCAGTTCCGGTAATATTTCCACCGTGATTAGAAGATGGGCCAAAATCAGCGACAGAATCTATATCTGGGATTACACGACGGATTTTGCCGAATACCTGTGCCCGTTCCCGAATCTGAATTCTCTGCAGGGCACCGTTCAGTTCTTTGCCGAGAATAACGTAAAAGGCGTTTTCGAGCAGGGGAACTATCAGGAAGGCAAGAGCGGAGAATTCGGCGAGCTTCGCGCATATCTGCTTGCCAAGCTGCTGTGGGACCCGTATACGGACATAACTGTGCATACCCGGGAATTCATGGAGGCGTATTACGGGGAAGCGGCCGGCAGCGTACAGTCGTATATTGATTATATTCATAAGGTGATTGCCGACAGCGGCAAGTGCTTTAATCTTGTAGTGCAGGCGCCGGCGCTGTTCGAAGGGCTGATTTCGGATGAGGATCTGGCTATGCTGGACGGACTCTGGGAGGAAGCGAAGGCGGCGGTATCGGATACGCAGCTTGCGCATGTGAGACGCTCGGAGCTGCAGTGGCGATGGTATAAGATGCGGTCGCAGCGCGGCGAGTTTGCGGACGCGGCAAATTACGGCACGCTGGAAAACGCGTTTTATGCAGACTGTAATGAGCTTGGCGTGCTGCGCACGAGCGAGGGCGCAAACGTCCCGTGGATTTCGTGATCCCTGTGATATAGTAAGACAACAAAATTTTCTGTAAGCTGGATCGCTGATTGATCTCCTCCCGGAAGAATGGCAACATGAATCCGGGAGGAGCTTTTTAAAAGCTTTTTCCAAAACAGCCTTGCGATTGATGGCTTTTATGAGGAATGCTTCGGAAATAACAGCAGAATCGCGGCTGCGATAAATTTTTTAAAAAAACGGACATTTGTCTTGATAATATGTTATAATACGGTCAAATTCTGAGACCGGAGGCTATTATGGATAAACGAGCGTGTATTTACTTAATTGTTTTCGCATTCGTGTTCGTATCCGCATATGTAATCGTTTCGCTGCGCCGAAGCCCGGAAATCCGGGCGGAGGACGCAAAGGCGGGAACGTTTGCGGAAAACGGGAAGAAGGCGTACCGCATCGCGTCGGAGCAGCTTTTCCTTGCGGATTTCGGCGGAGATAAAACCTTGAAGGATTATAACAGCGATGAAAATGGCTGGCGTATTTCGAGTACCACCGCGGGGGAAATCCGCGACGGCCGCTTTTATCCGAATAAGAAATCGATGGATTTTAGCGGCCGATTTATGCCGGGCGACGATTACGGCGCGGAGGATTCCGTCGTCGGGTTCGACTTGCTTTTTGGAAGCGGCAGCGTTGAGGTCGGGCTGCGCAGAATCCTTGAAACCGATAAAAAAGCGGATTCCGGCATCTGGTTTATTTTCCAGGGAGACACAATAAGAATTCAAGAGCAGAGCAGCGGCGTCGATCTGGAGCTCTCGCCGTATGGTGAAGCCGGAGCTCCCGCAGAAGCCTCTTTCGAATTCGCAGATACGCACGAGGCCATCTCGTTGTATTTGACGGAGGGCGAAACGAAACGACTTCTCTTTTCTGTAAAATACAATGAAAACGATATTTCCATTTTAGACGGAACGGGAGCCGTGCTGACGGAGGCGACGCCGTATAACAATATCCCACAGAACGGATATTTTACGATTTCCGTAAAGTCCTTCGACGGAGCCCTGGACAATTTGCGCTACAATAGGTATGAGCTCGATTTCTCGCTTCCCGAGGCGGAGCAGCGCTTCGTGGATTACAGCTCCTGGGTTGCTGCCGACGACCTGGGCAGAATTACGCCGCTAAACAGCGAGACGGGAAATAAACGGGAAGATAAATACGTCGGCCTGTTCTATTTTCTGTGCAACGAATATACGGGAGGCCCGCGCGAGGTTCGGGATTTTACGCGGATGTATTTGAATTACGGCGTGGATTATATTAAAGAGCATATTAAAACATCGCCGGGAGGATACTGGGCGGAGCCGTTTTTCGGATATTATATTAATACCGATGAGTGGGTATACCGGAAGCACGCCTATATGCTGCAGCAGGCGGGAGTGGATTTTATTTTCCTGGATATGTCGAACGCGAATGTTTATGAAAAAGCGCACGTGCTTCTTTTCGATACGTGGCTGCAGATCCGGAAGGAGGGCGGGCAGACGCCGCAGATTGTCTGCATGACGGGCGACATGCCGTCCACGCTTGTAATAGACTTATATACGCTGATGGACACGATTTATTCCAAGCCGGAATATGAAGAGCTGTTCTTTCAGTGGGAAGGGAAGCCGCTGATTCTGGGCAACAACGATACGCCCGGCGGGGAAAGCTGGAGCGTATCGACCGGCACTACGCCGCAGACGGAAGAGGCGTTCTACGAGGCGGTGAACAAAGACCGGCGGATCGGGAGATACTACGAAAGCGGACAGTTCGCCGAGGACCTGTCTCGGTTTACGGTACGGAAGTGCTGGGCCTGGCAGTCCGATAAGCATGACGGCTATTGGGATTGGCTGTCGGAATCCCCGCAGCCCTATGGCACGGATTTCAGCGGCAATCGCGAGCAAATGGCAGTTGCAATGGGAGTGCATGCCCATACCAACAAGGGGAGAAGCTACGTAAACGGAAACGCGGAATACGACCGCAACGGGGATTTCGGCTTTTCCTACGGGAAGGCGCAATACGGGCTGCTTTTCGAAGAGCAGTTTGAATATGCGCTGAAGCAGGATCCTCAAGTGATCATGATTACAGGCTGGAATGAATGGTATGCCGGGGTGCACGATTCGCCGAATCCGGAGCAGCTGACGGGAGGAACGCTGACGCCCGGCCGCTACCTGATTGATCAGTTTACGCCGGAATACAGCCGCGACGGAGAGCCGATGAAGATCCGGGACGGCGTAGGGTTCGGAGACAATTATTATTATCAGATGGTTCGGTATATTCGTCTCTTTAAGGGAATGGACGCGGTACCGGTAGCGGACGGCGGAGGCGCGGAAATTTCTATGCGGGATGCGGAGGCCGACGCGGCGGAATGGGAACGCGTGTCGCCGGCTTACACGGATACGATCGGAGATACGGCTTTCCGGAATCAGATTTCGTTCCAAAGCGAATACCGTTATCAGAACAGCTCCGGCAGAAACGATCTGGATACTGCGAAGGTCACGCAGGACAGCGAATTTCTGTACTTTCATATTACGACGGTCAACGAAATCGTTGCGGAGGATGACGAGGCATGGATGAATCTTTATCTGGATATCGACAACGATTCGTCTACCGGCTGGGAGGGGTTTGATTTGATCCTGAACAGGAGTCGGGACGGAACGTCGGTTTCCGTGGAGAAGTTTGTAGACAACAGCTGGAATTTTGAAACGGTCGGCAGCGCCGAATATCTGCTCGGGACGAACAGCCTTACAATCAAAGTTGCAAAGGATGTTATACGCAAAGCGGCGCCGGAAGCGGATTTTAAGCTGTTTGCGTACAAATGGGCGGATGCTTCCGTATCGGACGGCGATGTGATGCGCTTTATGGATCTCGGGGATACGGCGCCGAACGACCGGTTTAAATTTCTTTATACCACAGAGAAGCTTCCGGAAGCGAAAACGGGCGGGCGCCTGTCCTGGATCACGGTCCTGTGCATCTGCATCGCTGCGGCGGCTCTGCTGGCCTGCGGCGGCGCCTATTTCTTCGTACGAAGGAGGAAGAAATAAAAAATATAACGGGGCGGCGGTTCGAGACAGAACGGCCGCCCCGTTTCCATTACCGCTCGCTCAGACCGAGCTCGCCGACGTAAGCAGATGCGTTATTTGAATCACAAAGGAGAATAAACCGGCTTTTGGCAAGAGACATTGCACGGCACAAAAGATTTCGTTCTGCGGTATATTGTGAGGCGTCCGGCCTGCGCAGCAGCAGGGTAGACAGATCGTTCAGGCAGATCCTCTCATCCGGGAAACCGAAGTCGGTGTATTTCGTGTTCACCCAGACGACGGCGTCGTATTTGTCCCGGGCCTGAAAGATCGGAATACAGTCGGTGCTTTGCCGCCGGGCGGCAGGACCGGAGAATTGCAGAACGTCCCGATCATAACGGCAGGCGACCAGCACGGACCAGTCTTCGGGCAAGGACTCTAACAGCGCCGCGAATTTTTCCTGTACATCCGCCTCGCTGTCATAGTGAAGCCAGAGGGCTTCGATTTTTTTTACGGTGTTTTTATCCTCGTCTGAATTAGAACAGACCGGGCTGTATCCGGCGTAGCCGTTTCCGTCCAGCGCAAGCTCTTGGATTTTACCGAAAAACCCTTTCGATAGATTCCATACGCGCGTGCATTCGATTTCCTCGAAGCCGGGGAAGAATCTGCCGAAATCCTGAAGATACAAAGGATCGGCGCCGTGCCAGCCGATGGCGGAGCACCAGTCGCAGCCTGCGGCGGCAACGGCGCAGCCGCAATTCTGCGATAACGCAATGATGAGGCGCGCCTCGCAGGCGTTGATGTTTTCCAGATCGTCCACAAAAACATAGCGGTATCCAAGCATTGCTTTATAGTCGGAAAGCACGTTTGCAGCGCGTGCAATGATTCGGTAATCGTCAGACGGCATGCGGGAGATATAGTAATTATAAAACGGAAGGATCAGAGACAGCAGACGCTCATGCCGTTTATAAAGAGGAGCCGACGTCTTGCTTTTCGTACGGCTCAGCGTAAGAACCGTCTCCTCCGTCATGTTTAAAGAGAGAATCGTTTCGGTGCTGCGGCGGATGCTTTCCGCAAGAACGTCTATAAACGCAGGATCCAGGGCCAGAATCGCGTCCAGAAGGACGTCATCGCTTTTGATATCGAACGCCACGCCGCATGCGGAGAGTCCTGCCTGCAGCCGCGGCAGAAGGTTCCCGGAATGCTTTTCGCGGGAAAAACACTCAATCAAAGGAATCTCTGCCTCCTCGTGAATCTCCTGGATTTCTTCCAAACGCTCCTGGAGCTGCTTCGACAGGGTCTCTTTGTCAGAGAAAGAAAGCGCGCCATTTCCTGCGGCATTCCCTTCCTCGTCGATTTCATATACATTAATACAGACCTTATAATCTTTCAATGTAAAATCCGGCTTATATCTCGTCCGCTCGCCCTGAAGTATAACCTCTTCCGGGAACGGCGCATGATATTCGTATTCGATACCGAGCGCATACAGAAAATTTGCGATATCCAGCTCCTCGTAGGAGTTCAGACGTTCCCCTTTCAGAGAAACGGGAGGATACAGCGCGATATATTTCTGGTATTCACCGTAATCCTCAAACTCAAATGCCGTATGGCCCGCCACGTGAAATTTCAGGTAGTAATCGATCAGGCGGCTTCGATAGGACGGTTCGGACTGCTTCTCCGCAAGAAAGCCTCGGAGCATTTCCGGCAAGCCTTCTTCGCAGGGAGCTTCCTGCTCGGGGGACGCCGGAGACATGCCGCACTGCGCCAAAACGTCGCGCGCGAAGGAAGCAAAGCCGCGCAGATCGCCGCCCCGCAGGAACACAAGCTCATTGCCCTCCCGCAGCCCGCGGCTTTTGAGATATTCCGCCTTTGCTTTCAGCGCCGCTGATTTTCCGGTCGACGGAGCGCCGCTGATCAATAGATTCTGATTCTCTGAAAGAATGGCTTCGATCTGGTATTCCGCAGGCGTCCTGCCGCTTACCGCACGGCGGAAGGCCTCCTCCGCGGCCGCCTTACCGCCCGAGAGGACTTTCCGATTATGCGCCGTACGGCGTCGGTCAATATTGGCATACATCGTATTGATTGCGGAGAACGGCTCTTCATATCGCCGCGGCAGTTTTTTCTTTTCGATCATGCCGTCCTTCAAATAGGAGGAAGCCTCGTCGTGCAGGCGGCTGAACTTGCTTTTCCACGCCGCCGTCTTCTGGACATCGACATAAGACGCCGGATTCCGGAACAGCTCCTGATATTCCTGCCCCGCCACGGATATTTTGTGCTTCACGTCCTCCAGAAACGCTATGAACTCTTCCTTCTCCTGCTTCCTGATTTTAAAATATTCCGAAATTCTCCCGGCCATGCCTGCTTTCTCCGTTTCTGTTTTATATTTTTATTATACACGCGGTAAATTTGGTTTGCAATCCTTTCCGCTTGCCCGTATACTTATTATAACCAGAGAGGCGGGGAAGACGGCATGATTGATTTTAATGAGATCGGAAAATATAAGGAAAACAACCGGATCGAGGCAAAAAAAGCGCTCGGCGGACTGCCGGAGAGCATTTGGGAAACGTATTCCGCCTTTGCCAATACGCTGGGCGGGATCCTGCTGCTCGGCGTAGAAGAGTTGCCCGGCAAAACGCTCCGCTGCATCGATCTGCCGGATCCTGCGAAGCTGCTCCGGCGCTTCCGGGAGCTGTTGGAGGACCGGACAAAGGTTAGCGCTAATATTTTATCAGAAGAGGATCTGCAGATTCATGAAATCGACGGCAAGCACGTGATATCGATCCGGGTGCCCCGCGCTCTGCGCACGGATCGTCCTGTGTATATTAATCAGGATCCGTTTTCCGGTACCTATCGGAGAAACGGAGAGGGCGACTACCGCTGTACAAGCGATGAGATCGAGGCTATGCTGCGGGATGCGGCAATCCAGACGCACGACATGCAGGTCTGCTCCGGGCTGTCCCTGGACGCTCTGGACGCGGAGACGATTGCCCGCTGCCGCGCCTGCGGGAATTCGGCGGAGGATGCCGACGATCCGGCATTCCTGCGCCGCACCGGCGCCGCCGCATGCGCGGAGGACGGACAGCTGCGGCCGACTGCAGCGGGAATTCTGCTGTTTGGCCGGATGGAAACGATTCGTTCGCATTTTCCGGAATACCGGCTTGCATATACCGGCGCTTCTGCAGGAAAACGCCGGTTTGATAACAACATATTGGAATTTTATTTTTCAGTCTGCAGGGAAATCGACGCTTTGCCCGCCGCCGCGGATCCTGATGTAAAACGCGGAATCCGGGAAGCGTTTGCAAACTGCCTGATCAACGCGGATTATTATGCGCCGGGAGGAATTTCCGTCGTCAGCGCGCCTGCCCATATATCGTTTTCCAACCCGGGAAGCTTCCGAATCCGGAAGGAAAGCGCATATGCCGGCGGCATATCGGATCCGAGAAACACGATTATCTTTCGGATTTTTAAGTACATGAACATCGGGAAGGGCCGGGGCGGCGGAATTCAGAACCTTTTTTCTGTCTGGAGGCGCCGCGGCTTTTCGGCTCCGGAAATCCGGGAGCAGTTTCAGCCGGATCGGATTACCGTGCTTCTGCCGCTGACGGCGGCACGGGAATCCGCCCCGGGCCGTTTGGGCGCGGCAGAGCTGGAGGCCGGGGGCGCGGCGGTGATAGAATATCTGACGGAAAACATCTGCGCGCGAGCCGCTGAGCTTTCCGAGGCGCTCGGCTTCCCCCTGCGGGAAACGGAAGCGCTGATCGATGCGCTGCGCGAGAAAGGGATCATAACAGAACGTCCGGACGATTCCGGCGCCTTTGTTTTGAAATCGTAAAAGCGCGGACTTTACCTGCAAGGAGGTTGGGCTCATGGAACAGCTCTCTGTGCTCGAAACGGAACGCCTGCTTTTGAGAACATTTAGGCCGACAGATGCGGAGGCGCTTTATCTGCTGCTGAAAGAGGAAGAGGTTACGCGCTTCCTGCCCATGTTTTCGCTGAAAACCATGGAAGAGGCCGAAAACCGTCTGAATCAATTTTTCCTGGAGCAGAGTTGCGGATCGTTCGGATTGTGCTATGCAATCTGTCCCAAACCGGACGGCCCGCCGATCGGCTATATCAAAGTCAGCGGCGAGGAAAGCCATGATCTCGGCTACGCTCTGCGAAAGGAATTCTGGCATCGGGGAATCGCAACGGAAGCCGGCAAAGCGGTCACGAAGCGCCTTGCCGATTTGGGCATTCCGTATATTACGGCCACACATGATATCAAAAATCCGCGAAGCGGCGAGGTCATGAAAAAGCTCGGCATGACTTACCGGTATACGTACGAGGAGCAGTGGCAGCCCAAAAATATTCCGGTTCTTTTTCGGCTGTACCAGCTGAATTTCGACGGACAAAGCGAACGCGTTTTCCGAACGTACTGGGATCGGTCCTCTGTCCGCTTTGTCGAAAAGGAGGTCTGACGCGGCGTTACCGCTGCGCGATACGGAACAGATAAAAGCTGTGCTTCGGCAGCTCACATGTGATCCGGTTCTCTTTCGGATCAAACCGGAACGCCGCCGTTTCTGTGAAGGAGTGCGCCGCATCCGTTGCAAGGCATTCTTCGGCGGCAAGCCGGCGGCCTTCTGCCGGATTCAGAGTAAACGAAACCGAAACGGGCTCCGGATTCATATTTGTCACCAATACCGCGCCGCTTCCCCCGTCGTCTGAAACCGCCGCCAATGCGATAACGTCTTTTCCGTCGGGCGCCGAGCAGGCCGCCTGATTCTTCAGGCGGTACAGCAGATCGAACGCCCGAAACGCATAATAGGCAGGGAACACGGTCTTGCGGACCGGATCGAACAAGCCCCCGTAATTTGCATGGACCTGCGCGTCATAATACATCATTTTGTCGATCGGGGTGTTCTGCATGGCGCAGAGCATGCCGGAGATATACGAGGCATCTTCCAGCGTTCCGCGCAGGCTCGGCCCCATGTTCCATTCGTTGAGAATGCTTTCCGTTTCGGTAAAGCCGTACGAGTCGAGCGCTTCCCGCGCGTATTGCGCATAAGAGATGTTTTTCTCAATCGTCATATAGCTGTGCCAGGAGAAAAAATCCAAAGGACTTTTATGCTCGGGCGACGTGATGTATTTTAAAAAGTCGTGGAAAAATTCCAGAAAGTATTCCACTCTGTGAGAGGAATTTGCATCGGCGGAAAATGCCGAATCGGAAATGGCGTAAAATCCGCAGCTGGCATACCCTCCGATTTTCAGATGCGGGAAACGCGCTTTCAGGTAATTGGACGTTACCTCGTAAAGACGAAAGTAATCCTCCTTTGAGCCCTTCCACATGGGGTTGTCCGAAATTTCCGGCTCGTTATCCGGCTCGTTCCAGATTTCCCAATACTGGATGCCGTACCGGAAGCCGTCCGCCCAGCCTTCGTTGTAGTGCCGGATGATGCCCTCGCAGATTTTTGCCCATTTTTTATAATCCTTCGGCGGATAAATATGATACGCCCGGATCGCGTGCTCGCATTCGATCGACGCGCCGAGCCGGTAGAAGGGCTCTACGTTTTGTTTTTCGAGCTCCGAGATCAGCCAGTCGGTAAAAGCAAAGTCGTAGGAGGCGGGATCCTCCGGATCTGCGTCGGGATTCCGGAAAATGTTCGCGATATCCACAAAGCGTCCCCCGCCGTAGTCCCCGCCGGTGTCGTGCAGGCGCGAGTAAGGAATTCCCGCTTCTCCAAGATAATGGAACAGCTTATTGTTGCAGCCGAGCAGCGGGGCGTTTCCCACGCCGTGCATCGGTTTGAGCACGCCGGCGATTTTTCCGAAATCAACATGGAATGACGTCATTTTTCTTCTCCTGACTTTCTGCGTAATTTTTATGTCCCAGCTTAGCACAAACCGTACTTGTTTGCAAGGAGCATGTGTGTTAGGACCTGATCCATATCAAGGCACAGAGCCTTGGACTGGTTAAAACGCCTCCGCCGTGATACAACCTCCAACCGTTTTTACAGAATCACACGCCGCGGTCTTTTCAGAATTGCAGATTTTTCAAATCGCCAGCGGGGTTTTGAAAAAACATAATATAGTAGATTGGAAGATAGGTGATTTTACCGTTTGTTGTGATTTCCCGCGCATTGGAGAGGACGAATGCCTTTTGGATGTGATAATCCTCGTTTTGTACAAAAGCGTTTAGCGCGCTGTGTACGGTATAATTTTTGCCGGATTTCACTTCGATCGGAACGGCGGAAAGACTGTCGTAGTCATCGATCAGATAGTCCACTTCTCCCTTGCTTCGATTGTCATAGTAGAATAGCTTGTAGCCGTGTGCTATCAGCTCGCTGGCTACAACCGTTTCATAAACTGAGCCAAGATTGATGCTCACTTCATCATCCAAAATGGCTCGGATATTATTCCCGTACAAAATGCCGGTCAAAATCCCCACATCGTTCAGATACAGCTTAAGCAAATTTTTTCCGGTCGATTCGATGAGCGGAAACACCGGATTAGATATTGCCTGCACATTCAGAGCGATTCCGGCGCTGATCAGATATTCGAACTCATCCTGATAGTCACCGAAGGTCTTACCGCGTTTGTTTTCGATATTCTGTGCAACAACGCGCTTCTTTTTGTTCTCCATGGTGGAGGGGATTAAATCGTAGATTCTCCGAATCTTCAGCTTTTTCTCCTTGTCGTATTTGGAGGCGTCTGAAGCATAGTACTCGTGGATTTCACTTTGAATTTCCCTTACGGCTTGAATGTTCTTTTCCGCAAGATAGGAGTTTACGACGTCCGGCAGTCCGCCCACAAGCAGGTATTTGCGGAACAGATCCATCATTTTATCATGTATCGGCTTATCGAGCGCTTCCAGCCCTTTAAACTTTTTCCGCATAGCCGTAATTGCGATTTCGTTCATACCGTTGGCATAGAGGAATTCTTCAAAATCCAGCGGGAACATTCTGACCTTCCGTATACTGCCCATCGGAATCGAGGCGGCCTGCGACAAAGTAACGCCCAACAGCGAGCCGCTGGCGATAAAGGTAAACTTATCGTCCTGCGATAAAAATTTCAGGAGTGTGAGCAGGTGCGGATATGCCTGAATCTCGTCAAGGAAGATCAAGGTGTTTTCTTTCTGCTTCATTTTACTGCCCGCAAGCATGCTGATCTGAAGATAGAAATCCTCTACGGTTTTTGTGCCTGCAAATAGGCGGTTGCCTAATGAATCCTCTACCAGGTTGATCTCAATAAAGTTTTCAAACAGCCTTTGCCCCACATAACGGATAATGTAGGTTTTTCCGACCTGCCTTGCGCCGTCAATCAAAAGAATCTTTTTAGAACTCGATTTTAAGTGCGATTCAATTAACGCTTCGATTTTACGATAGAGCATAACAAGCCTCCAATTGACTTTTCAATAAAATTATGGCATAAAAATAATGACATTTCAATAGAAATAAACGCATTATTTTATGACATTTCAAAATTCTGCCGTTTGATATGATCAAAGAGAACAGGAAACCCCGCATAAAGCAGCAATGCCTCCTTTCCTGAAATACGATTCGGCAAAAAGGCACGGCCAGAAGCTTCTTATAAAAGAGATGGAAAGCAGAGCGTTTTCCCCGCCGGCGATATTTCCGAAATCAACACGGAATGACGGCGTTTTTCTTCTCCTGTCTTTCTGCGTAATTTTTATGTCCCGGCTTAGCACAAACCGTACTTGTTTGCAAGGAGCATGTGTGTTAAGATTAACCATCTTTAAAAACAATGAGGTGCGACGTATGGAGAACGGAAAAACGGCGATCGATTTTGCGGAACCGCGCGGCGGGACATTTCAGAAATATAGCTTGCGATACTCCTCCCGGCTTCCGGGCAAGGGGAAAATATTTTATAATATACCGGACGGCGTGGCCTGTGAAACGTTTTTTTTGGAGCCGGGGGAAAATGCGGTGTTTTCTTCTTATATCGACGGCTTCCTGAGCGGCGCTTCTGCTTCCGGCATTTACCGGCTTGAATTTCTGCCGTCCAAATCGGGAGAAGCGGGCTTTTCCCTGCAGGAGCTTACAACGGAGCCGGCGGAGCGGAGCGAATCCGTCGTGTATCTGGAAAACGAGCGCTTCCGACTCGGCGCGGATCTTGGCTGGGGCGGCGGCTTGTGCCATGTAGAGGACAAACGGAATCCCGACGGACTGCAGAATCTTTTGAACCGCTGCGATGCCGGCCGCCTGATTCAGCAATCCTATTACGGAACGGTGGATTCTCCGTATAAATGCGCGGTTTTCAACGGTTCGACCTGGTCCTATAATCCCGTTCAGGGAGGAGATCAGTATGCAAACCGGAGCAAGCTCGTCGACTGCAGCGTTTCTTCAAACCGACTGTGGGTAAAATGCCAGCCGATGGACTGGGCGCAGAACAACCGGATTACGCCGAGCTACATGGAAAATACCTATCTTCTCGAGGAGGACTGTATTCGCGTGGACAACCGCTTTGTAGACTTTTCCGGGTACCGGCACAGACCGGCGCACCAGGAGCTTCCCGCTTTTTATGTCCTTAGCTATCTCGATCGGTTTACATTTTACGATGGGACGCGTCCCTGGACGGGAGACGCTCTGACCGTGAAGGATCATCTCGGCTTCTGGGGAGACAAGAGGGAATCCCGCCATTGCTATTTCACGTTTCAGGAGGGCAATACGGAAACCTGGTGCGCCTGGACCTCAGGAGCGTCCGGCTTCGGGATCGGGCTGTATACGCCGGGAGCCGAAACGCTGATCGCCGGCCGCTTTGCCTACAACGCGTCGAAGGATCCTTCGGACGGAGCGACGAATTATGTTGCGCCGCTGCGGACGCTGTGCCTGGAATCCTTTTTGCCGCTGGAATATTCTTATCTGATTACTACGGGCGACGCGGCGTCGATCCGCCGGACGTTCGAAAGGCGCAGAGATTTCCGGGACAACGCCTCGCTTCAAAGCTTTGTAAAGCAGGACGATTAATATGGAGGCCCGGAATTGGAACGGAATTATGCGATGCCCGCAAATTTGGTACAGAGAGAAAAAATCCTGACGCGCCCGTCTTTTCGGATTCCGCCGCAGAGGGCGGAGCGCAGAGAGGATTTTACGCTTCCCGCTCTGTTTACGGACGGCTGCGTTCTGCAGGCCGAGCTGGCGGTGCGGCTGTGGGGGCGATGCGCCTTCGACGGGGGAATCGCCGTCCGGCTGAGAAGCGACGCCGGAGGAGAAGCAAAAACTTTTTACGGGAAGACGGAAAACCATGCCTTTGAGCTTTTCATTGAGGGGCAGCCCTGCGGCGGCCCGTATACGCTGGAGCTGATTTCCGAGAACGGAAGCTGCTTTTGCCTGAAAAACGTTTTATTCGGGGAGGTTTTTGTGCTCGCCGGTCAGTCGAACATGGGCTGGTCTTTTGGACAATGCTACGACGGGACCTCAGACCGGCTGCTTTACCGGGATTTGATCGCTTCCTGTGAAAATCCGGACATCCGCGAGATGATGGTGCTGCCCGTTCCCTCGGAGGTTCCGGTGGAAGAGCTTGAAACGTGCCGCCCCTGGCGTAAAATCACGCCGGAAACCATTCGCGAGGTGAGCGCGGTGGGCTACTTTTTTGCCCGCCGCTTCTATGCGCTTCGCAAGGCGCCCGTCGGACTCGTCTCCGCGTGCATGGGAGGGATCCCGATTGCGGAATGGGACGTCGGCGGCGCGTGGTATAACGGGCAGATCCATCCGATCCGCAGGCTGACCGTCCGCGGCGTTTTATGGTATCAGGGAGAAGGCGATCCCGTGAATTACGGAGCGCGGCTTGCAGGCCTGATCGGCAGATGGCGCGCCGCGTTTGAGAATCCGGGACTCCTGTGGGCCGCCGTACAGCTGCCGCGTTATACGGATGAAAAATCATATTATGAAAGCAGGGAAGAAATCAAAAAAGCGGGAACGCTGACGGAACGTTTTACCTACTGCGTTACGCTCGATACGGGCTTGTATCCCGAGCTGGCGGCCCGGGGCGATATGCTGAACGCCGACGGAATCCATCCTTACGAAAAGGAACCCGTCGGAACGCGCCTTGCGGACGCAGTGATCGGCGCGTTCTGCGATCCGAACGGACTGTGGACGTCCCCGTATGCAATGAAAGCCGTTCTGGAGGAGGACGGCCGCGCAGCGGTAACGTTTGCGAACACGGGAGGCGGACTGATCCTGGAGGGACGCGCCGGCTTTGAGCTTGCAGGGCCGGATGGGGAATTTTACGACGCCATTCCCGAGCTGGCGGCTCCGGATCGAATTTACCTGTCCTGCGACCGCGTGGCCGATCCCGTCACCGTACGTTACGGCTACAAGAATTACAGCGCTCTGGCGGACGAACCGATCGTCTGCTGCGCACAGTCCGTGTGCGTATACAATACCAGACCGGACGGCGCCGGCGAAAAGGCGTATCCGGCGGAGCAATTTACGATGCAGATAAAGCGAAATACATGATGGAGCTTCAAATTTCTAGGGGTTGGACATTGATGGCGCTTTACTATAAATCCTGTATTAAAACGGCTCGTTCGTAATTTGACAGGTTCAGCAGTCGGAACAAAATCGGAGCTTCGCACAAGTTTTGCCGAGCGCTCGAGGACCGCAAGATATATTGACGATATTATACATTTATTATATTATTAATATAACAAATGTACAATATTTTGAACGGTTTTATAGAAAAGAGGTTCTTTATGCTGTCTTCGTGGATCTTTATAAACAGAAAATCTCTTATTCTTATAATGATGGCAATTGCCTGCTGCATCGCCTTTGTCGGAGAATTTATCATACCCGAAGCAAGCGAACCGGCTTTATTAATAGAAGTAAAACGTTTTTTTTACTATGAATATATTCCTGCACTCTATTATTACAATGAAAATATATACGTTCTTTATGATCCGGATGTAAGCGGCGGCGGATATGCGAAAAGGGGCGAGGAACGGACTGAGCTCCCGTTTGTAGGTACGATCGATGCGCGCTGTGCGGCATATAACGGCAGAAAAACAACGGCGGGACGCTATGACGGACTTTCCTATGCCAGAATTGTCGGGTTTGCCTATAACTGCGCATATAAGCCGATCAGTCGCGTTTTTACGGCAAGGGATGAGAACGGGAGCGAGATCGACCGCGATCTTTTTATCTATGTCTGCATGGAGCCGAACGATACCGCGCTGAATCCGTTTCCGACAGATTCGTCCGAGACGAATGTTTTTGCATTTCGGTTCGCACGGCTTGCGGAGCCTGAAAGCGAATTGCTTATGAGTCCGGACACCTGGCCGGACTATATGAATTGGGCCAACGAGCGCCTGCCTGCATATATAGAACGTCATAATCTGCAGCCGGACGGTTATAATGCGGAAGCGGACGGATATCAGATGGGCGGCTTTATTACCGTATTTGACGAATCGGGCGGCACGGCTCCCGGTACGCCTGAATGGGAGTATGACGCGCAAGTCATCTATCAGCTACCGGACGGAACCCGGTATATTTACCGGTAATTTACTCGGTGAGCGCGCCGCCGCAGAGCTGCTCCGGCGAAGCCAGCCTTTTAAACGCTTCTTTCAGCGTTTCCTCCGCGGCCTTAGCGGTGCCCTGAATCATTTCCCGGCGGCCGCCGCAGGCCGCGCCGAGCGTTTCCCGCAGAAATGCGGCGGCCGGGCGCAGATCCGCGGAGCGCGAACCGATCACAAAGCGGTAAGCGCCTGCATTTTCCGGATCCGGAGCACATACGGCGCAGATCCCCTGCGTTTTCTCCGTAAGCAGATTGACAAGCGTGCGCAATTCCTCGAAGGAACCGTCCTGCTCGAAAATCAGCGCGTTTCCCGCTTCCAAAACGCACTGCTCCGCACGGAGCGTATAATAGTCGCGCCGTGCGGCCGCTTTTTCTGCCTTGAGCCGGCCGATCTCGCACTGAAGCCGCGTGACGGACGCCTCCAGATCGTCGGGATTTGCGGACAGAGAAGCGGAAACGGCTTTTACCTGGGAGAAGCGATGGGATAGCTCTGCGAAGGCTCTGCTGCCCGCCAGCATGCCGACGCGCGCGCCGCCTTTATAGTTCTGGGCGCTGATCAGCTTAATCAGGCCGATTTCACCGGTCCGCGCGACGTGCGGCGCGCAGCAGGCGCATCGGTCCACTCCTTTGATTTCCACGAGACGCACGACGGAGGTCAGCTCTTTTTTGCTTCTGTAGCTGATCCCCTCCAATGAGCCCGGCTCGTGAAAGGAGATTTCAACGGGAAGATCGGCATACACTGCGCGGTTGGCCTGCCGTTCGATTTCGGCAAGCTGCTTTGCGGAGAGCCGGCCGCTGAAATCCATGGTAATTTCCTCTTCGCCCATATGGAAGCCGACATTGTCATAGCCATACAGGGCGTGTACCGTGCCGGACACGATGTGCTCAGCCGTATGATTCTGCATGTCGGAAAACCGTTTTTCCATATCGATGCGTCCTTCTACCTGACTTCCGGGCGCAATCGGGAGCGCAACCGTATGATATACTTCGGATCGTTCGGCATCCGTTCGGAGGTGCAGAACCGGCTGGCCGCCCAGCGTTCCGCGATCGGAGCTCTGGCCGCCGCCTTCAGGGAAAAAGGCCGTCCGGTCCAATACGATTTCGTACGTTCCGTCCGGCGCCGCCTCGCAGCTGAGCACGGTTGCCGTAAAAGCCGCGCAATGTCCATCTGTTTCGTAGAGTTTCATAACAGCCTCCTGCATCCGGTATCGTTCCATGCTATTTTACCACATCCGGCAGGAGCTTCGCAGCATTATTTTCGTTATGCCAAACCGCTTTGGGAGGAACCGTACGGATGCTTTTTCAGCCAGCTTACGGTATCGCGGATCGTCACGCAGAGATCGCGCGGCCGGAAGTTCAGGTCTTTTGCTGCTTTTTCATGTGAAAATTTATCATTGCTGGACAGCGCGTGCAGAGAATATCGCGTGAAAAGGGGACGGATGTGCCGGATTTTGGCATACAGCTCGAAAAACGGCGCGACGGCCTTCGCCGCCCACAGCGGGAGAACCGGCAGCTTTCTGCCGCCGTATTCCGCCCGGATCATCGCTAAAATATCCTTAATTTCATAATGGCGGTTTGAGAGGATATAACAGCTTCCGGACACGCCGCGCAAAGCGGCGGAAATACAGCCGGCCGCCACGTCGCGTACGTCTACGAAGTCATATCCGCCCCGGACGCACGCGGGGAGCTTCCCGGAGATGTAGTCGCTGATCAGCTGGACAATATGATTTCCGCGGCTGCAGAACGGCCCGATGATCCCGGAGGGATGAACGACAACGGCGTCAAGGCCGCTTTTTGCTGCCGCAAGCACCGCTTCCGTTGCCTCCGCTTTTGTTTTGGCATAGCCGCCCGTTACGGTCTCCGGGGCAAACGACTCGACCTCCCGGATTACGGCGCCGTCCGCCCCCTCGGGGATGGCGTGTACCGAGCTGACGTAAACGAGCCGTTTTACGCCGTATTCCCGGCAGAGCCGGAGGATATTTTTCGTTCCGTTTACATTGACATTATAAATCAGCGGGGAAACCGCGTTCTGAATATCGATGATTCCTGCCGTGTGGATCACATAAGTTTCTTTGCCATACCGGTTTTCAAACAGCGGACGCAAAGTATCCGGCTTTGTAACGTCTCCCTTGTAAAAGGTAACGTTTTCCGTATCCTCTGCCTGCTCTTCGGGGAGAATCAGCCCCCGTACCTCGCAGTCTTTTCCTTTCAGCATCCCGATGACGGTGCTGCCAAGGTGGCCTGCGGCCCCTGTAATGATATAAAGCTTTTTCATGTTGAACACCATTCCTTTCCGAACACTGTGTTGATTTTCTTTCCATAATGTAGTATAATCCTGTTCCTGAAATTCTGCCAGCAACAGCAGGCGTCCTGATGGCGTTTTAATGGACATACCGGACAGATTCTGTTGAAAGAGATGGTTATTTATGAAAAATTTTATAAAGGATCACAGGGTTCGCGTAACGCGCATGCTTTTGCGGAAGGCGTTCCTGGAGCTTCTTTCCCGCAAGCCGATCCAGAGTATTTCCGTACGGGAGCTCTGCGAGGAGGCGGGGATTAACAGAAGCACCTTCTATGCGCATTATAAAGATGTCTATGATCTGCGCGAGCAGATCGAGACGGAAATGCTAAGTGATTTTCAGGAGGCGCTTGCGCCGCTGATCAGCCAGAAGAAGGACCGAATCACGCCTACGGATATTACGGCCGGCATTTTCCGCTGCCTGCGGGAAAATTCCGATATCTGCGCCGCAACGCTCGGCAAATACGGAGACCGCGACTTTCTGACGCATCTGATCGATCTGGGCAGAGACTCCTGTATGAAAGGGTATTCCGAATATTTTCCCTCCGCCTCTCTGCGGGAAATCGAATTGTTCTATACCTTTGTAAGCGCAGGCTGCATCGCGCTGCTTCAGGGCTGGATCGATCGGGGAATGACAGATCCGGCAGAGAAGATAGCGGCTGCGGCGGAGGAAATTATGATGAAGGGCATCGGATTTTTAGAGAAAAAGTAATGCTTTGAGCATGGAATTTTATTCCAGCCGCCCTATTTACCAAAAAGCGGGAGCTGATCAGGATGATCGTTTTGATTACAGGCGCCTCCCATACGGGAAAGACGCTGCTGGCACAAAAACTTCTTGAAAAATACAAATATCCTTATTTTTCTATCGATCATTTGAAAATGGGACTGATCCGAAGCGGGAACACAGCCCTGACGCCCGAAGACGATAAAGAATTGGAGGCCTATTTATGGCCGATTGTTCGGGAAATCGTAAAGACTGCCATTGAAAATGGGCAGAACCTCATCGTGGAAGGCTGTTATATCCCTCTCGGCTGGAAAGAGGATTTTGCGGAGGCGTATCGAAGGGAAATACGCTGCTATTGTCTGGTGATGAGTGAAAACTACATCAGACAACATTTTTCGGATATCAAAGGATATGCAGGCGCGATAGAACGGCGAATGGAGGACGAGGGATTGACGATCGATTCTGTGCTTGCCGACAACGCGTATTATTTTGAAATGTGCCAAAAATACGGCTGTCATTCCATTTTGATCGACGATTCCTATCAAGTGGAAATCAATTTGTAAAATTTCCGCTCGCAGAGGCGGATGCCATCCTTTAAAAGGCGGAGGGCTCGGACAAAATTTTGCTGATCCACCGTTTGTTGGCAAAATAGATCAGAATCGCGATCAGCGCGCACGCTGCAATGAGTAAGATGTAATCCTGCCCGAGATCCGCAGCCGTAAATCCGATCCCGTCTCTGTCTGAATTTATGGTAACGGCCATTGTCGCCAGCATTCCCATAATCGGTACGGACAGGATAAGGGCAAATATAATATAATTCAGATATTCTGTCAGAAGGATCCAGTTCAGCTCCTTCTTGCTGAGGCCTATGGCATACAGCCGCCTGATCAGGCCTCTCTTCGAATCTGCGTTGATCACGTAATGGATCAGAAGAATGAAGGAGGCAAGCAGCACCAGCAGCCCAATGAGGCAATACACGGTAGTATCAATCAGAAGCCCTGTGATATACTGCGCCGTGTTTGTTTCTATAAAGGAAGCGGCGCGGATCCTATTTGGATATGTTTTCGTGAGCTGGCTGATCTGCTCCTCCAGAGTTCCGACGGCATACTGATCGTAAAGCTGGAGAAAACAGCTTCTGAAATAGAAATCCATATCCATCCGTTCCAAGGCTTTGTTGGCGGTAACAAACGAATAATAGGAGCCAAGCGCTTCCTGAAGAACGGGATCTTCCTCGGGAATCAGGATGATTGCATCCAAAGTGACGGAATAATCAATTCTGTTCCGGCCCAGATTTCCTCCCTCGAAATCGTTGTACCTTATATGCGATAGTGTCAGCTGTTTTCCGATGAGCTCTTTGTAAACGTCTTGATATTCGTGTTCCGGGACGCACATTATGACGCTGCTGCCCTGCAGAAGCTTTTGCGGATCATATTGGCCGACCGTTTGGAAGGCGGTCAGCTGCTGCAGAATTTCTTCTTCTGCGCCCAAAACTCTTGAAAAATAAAGGATGTCGTTTTCCTGATAACCATATTTTTCCATTTCTTCCTTTATCTGCTTCTGAACGGATCCGTCGGAAGAACGAAGCCTGCTGTCGCCATAGATTGAATCCATCAGCGTTTTTTCCGCGCTGTCGGAATCCGCGGAAACAAGTAATTTGACCTCGGCACCATTGATATAGACCGCCCGCTGAACGTTGTGATTTTCCAGAATCGGTTTAAAATCGTTGATGGACGGCATGTTTTCCTGAAAGACAGGAATTTCAAAGATCCCCTCCGCCATGCTGGCAAAACGAGTGATTTCGTAATCGCAATCGCCCGGATCCTCAAAAGAGGATTCTTTTTGTATGATTTTGCCGACCTGAATCACAACGATGCATAGAACCAGCATGATTGAAACGGCATAGAAGCGTTTCAAATTCATAAGAAGATTTTTATAGGAATATAAAAGAAACGCGGAACTTGTATTGATTGTCGCTCTGCTGTGGGGCGCTCTGCGGGCGGAGGCCAGGAGCGTCCGTATGATGCGGACCAATACGGCCGCCGCTAATATCATAACGAAACAGATGACGGCGGAAAATGCGGCAGAGCCTGCCGTTATTTGAATGCGGAAATACGCGATCCCTTTTTTTTCGATGATCAGCCTGTATAGATCCGAAATTGCATAGGAAAGAAAAAGTGCCGGAACAAGGGACGGCAAATAGATAAAAAAGGAATAAAAAAACGGAACTGTTAATTTCAGCAAGCGGCCGGAGCCCAGCGCGCCGGCAATTTCGACTGTTTTTTTAAATTCTATATCCACAAGATAACACAGCAGCAAAAGAATCCCGGCAGCGGCGATCATTAAAATATAGAAGATGGAATTCACGGTTGACTGATAAAGGCGGTAAGAAGGCTGCGTATCAAGCTGCTCCATATTTTCGTTTCGCCTGTAAAGGCTGCTGTTAAGAAAATTGGCGATTTCGGCAAGCGCTTCTTCGCTTTCCTCTTTTAACAAAAGCGTACAATGATATGCTATGGGATTTTCCACCTCGGAAACGAGCACTGCGGGAAGCAGCGTTTCACTGATTCCGTCTCTCAGAAGCGAGCCCTGTAGCTCAGAATAATTATTGATAATCCCCGTAACCATATAATTTTCCCCGTTGATTGTTACCGGTTCTCCCGCTTTTGCGCCGAGTTTCTCTGCAAGCCATTGTTCGACGGCAATTTCAGAATCGGCGGCGGGAAGCCGTCCTTCAGAAGCACGGATAGAATGAAGCGCATACGCCGTTTCATCGGCGGCCCCGATATAAATGTCGCTGAAATAATGATCTATTCTGAAAGAGCCCTGTATGCGGAAAAAGCCGAAGCTTTGGACGGACTCGTCTGGAACGGATACGGGCTCCGCATCAAAAACAATCCCGCTGTACGTCCCGTATACGGTCTGCAAGTATTCGCGGTATGCATCCCTTGCCCCGATTTTGGCGGAAAAAATACTTATGACAGTTGCCAAAATTACAGTATAAACTAAAAAAATTGCAATACTTTTCGTTTTCCTTTTCCACAGCGTCTTACGGGTGATCAGCAGGCTGGCTCTTAGCATGAAGCACCTCTTTCCTCCGACAGGATGCCGTTCTCGGACATCCGGTAAATTTTGCGCGTCCTGGCGGCAATTTCCCTGTCATGGGTTACAATGATCAGCGTTGTGTGATATCGCTCGTTGATCTGCGTAAGCAGGTTCATAACGGCTTCCGACGTTGACTGATCGAGATTTCCGGTAGGCTCATCGCAGAATAATATTTCCGGCCTGCGGATTAAAGCCCGGGCAATTGCAGTACGCTGCTGCTGCCCTCCCGATAGTTCGCCGGGATAACGCGAACGCAGATCGTCAAGCTCCAGCGCGCTGCATAATTCCTCCGCATATTCTTTCGCCGCCGCCTTTTTTTCTTTCTTTCCGCCCAGGAGCAAAGGGAAAATAATGTTTTCATAAACGGTGAGCTCTGAAATCAGTTCAAAGCTTTGAAAAACAAATCCGAAGTTGTCTCTTCGAAAGGAAATCTGTTTTTTTTCTGACAGGGTATAATAGTCGATATGATCAAACAGTACTTTTCCGTCTGACGGCTTCATAAGTCCGCTCATTATTTTAAGCAGCGTCGTCTTTCCCACGCCGCTCGTTCCCATGATGGAAATACTGTCGCCTTTTTCAAATATGGCGTTCACATTTCTAAGTACGGATTCATCGTCACGGTATGCGTGCGATATGTTTTCAATCGTTATCATATTGATTGATTCCCTCATGAAAATCGCTCCCTGTCATATATATTTGTTAATATACTTTTCTGAATACGGATATACAAGCCTGCCGAGTATGCGCCCGAGCAGACAGCCCGCAAGCACTGCGATATACACGCCCGTATCTGTCAGGAGGCTTGCGTTTATAAATTTCATTAAGACGGCAAGCGTTGCTACGATAAGACTTACCGCAAGAGGAAGAGCAAAGGATTTCTTCTTGCTTGTAACAACCTCGCACAGCGTAAAAGAAGCGGAGTAGAAAAAATACTGCATATAAAATAGAACAAACGGAAGGATGGAACGATTCTCCCCGAGAAGACGATACGTTTTATACCCATCCCAAAACGGGATCAGGAAGAAGCCGCTTCCCGCAGGCGCTTCAGACGAAAAATCCAATGGAAACAAAGCGAACGCAATAAACATCGTACAAAGCAGGAAGCCCAGGCTAAACAGCAGGACGCCCAGGAGCTTATAGCGCTGCTGAATAAGCTTTACGGGCAGTATCAAAAGGAAGAGAAGCAGCATAAAAAGGTATAGCAAAATTGGTTTGAAAATCATCGTTTCTTACTCCCTCTCAGATATGAAACACGGTATTCCTGTATACGGATAATACTCATTTATCGCCGCAATTCTCCTTGTCGACACCATTTTGCTGCGCGGCAGGCGAAGCTGCGATTTGCGGTTCAAATCGGTTCGGCGGAATAAAATATTATTGCTCGCTTTTTTATAAAACAAAAATATTTTACGCACAATATTATTAAATAAATAATATATTATATTTAATATAATTGTCAATATAATTAATCTGTGTAATTTTCCTGCGGACAAAAATTCAGGGGAAAAGCAAAAACAGAATAATAGGAAGCTATAGCAGCGCCGCTGTCATGTACAAAAAGAATAACTGCCTAAAACAGCAAAAACGCCCTGGCCGGTATCAAACCGAACAGGGCGTTTCGCAGTATGGCGCACGCGTGTGTCTGTCACTCAAACGTAACGGAATTCGCCCACTTCTGAAAATCGGGCAGAAAATCGTCGAAATTTTCCGCCTCGCAGGCAAACTGAATCAGCCAGTATGCGTCCGGGCCCTTGAACACGGTGGCGTAATATTCGAAATTTTTGCCGTTTTGTTCTTTTTCATATGTAAAGCAGGTGAGCCCCTCCTCTTCCTTCCGCTCTGCGGAGAGGGAATTTGCCTCGATCACCAGATCCGCATATTCAGACAGTGTCATGTCCTCGTAACCGGCTTCTTCAAAAAGCGTAAATTCCTCTTTCAGCATGACCACGATGGAATCCATGGATTCATAATACGCCGTCTGCGATACAAGATCCTTTTCTACAAAGTCATCCGTCAGCGTAATTGTCGCGCCCTCTTTGGAAAATTCCTTTTCCTCCGGCTCGCTAAGCACGGTGCTGCAGGAGCATAGACCGAGCAGCAGGACGGCACAGCACAGAATCAGTCCAAGTCGATGTGTTTTTCTCATGATTGCCTCCCAAAATACCATTTTCGAGTTGAGATTATATCCTATATATATCTATTTTTCAATTGGTAATTTATGCATTCCGGCAGCTGACGCTGCGCCGTATTGAAGAAACTGCGGAACGAGTGTAATATTTATACAGTAAAAGAGTGCGGAGGGAGGCGGCTGCATTATGAATAAAAGAAATACGGAAAAACAGATTCATTCGATTCCGCCGTTCTGGAGGCCGGATTCCGAGCGGCTGATCCTGGGAAGCTTTCCTTCGGTAAAATCGCGGGAACAGCGGTTCTTCTACGCACATCCCCAGAATCGCTTTTGGCGGGTTACGGCCGCGGTATTTGACTGCGATCCGCCGGCCGGGCTGGATGAAAAAGCGATGTTCCTCGAAAAAAACAAGATTGCGCTGTGGGACGTCATTGCAGTCTGTGAAATCAGCGGCTCTTCTGACAGCAGTATCAGAAACGCCGTGCCGAATCAACTTGAGCGGATTCTGGAGAACTGCCCGATCCGAAGGATCTTTGTCAACGGAAAAACGGCGGAACGCCTATATGTGAAATATCTGCAGCCGGAAACGGGGAAAGAGGCTGTGTTCCTGCCGTCGACAAGCCCGGCGAACGCGGCCTGGACGCTCCCGCGCCTGATTGAAGCATGGAGCGTCCTCCGCGAAGACTGATCCGTTCTTCTTTCCGCGCGCTTTCTGCTCAAAGCGCCTGCTCGGAAATCGCGGAAAAAATTTCTTCGATTTTTGCGGCTCCTTCAGCGTGCCCCTCATCATAAAGCGCCAGAAGCTCTTTTGTATCGGCGCTCGTTCGTTTTACCCGCAGCGGCTTCAGCGGGCGAATAATAACGGCGCGGCCTTCTCGCTCGAGCTGCTCGCACAGCGCCAGCTGGCGGTTGTATACTTCGTGACGGCGCAGCACGGCCTCCGCTGCCCGGGGATGCTTGCGGTAAAGGGCTTTCAATAATTTTTCGTGTCCGAAGGGCTGCTTTGAATAGCCGGCATTTCTGGTCAGCACGATTACGTGGAAGACGTTCCCGTCGGCAACGGATTTTTCGATCGGAATGGGATCGCTGACGCCTCCGTCCAGGAGCTCATATCCCTGGAATTTTACGATCGGAGAGAGAACGGGCACGGAACAGGACGCAATGCTTGCGCTGAAATCCGGCGTAATCGTTTCTTTTTCAAACCAGACGGTCTTTCCGGTGGCGCAGTCCATTGCGCCCGTAAGAAAACGGACCGGGCAACTTCGAAAGGTTTCCCAGTCAAACGCGACATGGCGCTGCGGGATCGTATGAAAAATATAATCAAAATGAAACATCGACCGGCGGAAAATAAAATTCCGCACGCTCACATATTTGGGATTTCCTACGTAATGCTCAACAATCTGCCGGCTGCGGAGCTTTTGGCCGGAAAGATAGGTGACGGCATTCGCCGCGCCGGCCGAAACGCCGGCGATATAGGGGAACATGATTCCCGCATCCAGAAAGGCTTCGAAAACGCCGGAGCTGTAAAAGCCGCGCGTTCCGCCTCCCTCCAGTACGAGCGCGCAGCCGGAGGGAAGTATTTTTTCGGGAAGGCATCCCTGAATTGGAGGATACGTATATTTTTCCGCTTCCGCGATCATGCGTTTCCGCCTCCTTCCGGAAACCATCCGAGCTCCAGGCGAACTTCCTTCCGACTGACGTCGTCGTTGCCGTAGCAGCAGCGGTCAAAGCCAATCAGCGTAAATCCCTGTGCAAGATAAAACGCCATGGCCGCCTCGTTGCAGGTCTGCGTTTCCAGCATGAGGCAGCGGTATTGATCGCGGACGGCAAGCTCTTTTGCAAAATGCATCAGGTGCGTTCCGAGACCGCGCCGGCGGTGCTGCCCGGATACCCAAAGCTCCGTTACGCGCAGCCGGTTCGACCATCTTTCCGGGCAGAGCTCGATGACGGCAATCAAGGCTCCGGCTTCGAAAATACCGTAGGCGTCGGCGCCCTCCCACCAATCCGCGTAAAGGCAGTCGCCGTATTCTCCGGTTTCCGCCGAGCCGTGAATCCGCGGCGTTTCGAAGGGCGTTTTGAGGAAGGTCACCTCGAAGCGGCCCTCCTCCTGCCGGAGCGTCACGTCGTAATAGCTGCCGGTTACATAAGTAAAATCAAGCCGGACGCCCCGCCATTTTTCTTCCGGCAGCCGTTCTATTTTCCGATTTGTTCCTGATATCATGGTCATTTTCCTTTCCGCCGGGCCGTATGCGGCCGTTATACTCTGATTTCCGCCCGGCTGCCGCCGTATTTTTGCTTTGTAACAAGCACCTGGCGGTCGATTTTTTCTTTCAGCTCCGCTACGTGGGAGATGATCGCCACAAGGCGTCCGGCTCCGCTGAGCTCCTGCAGCACGCGGAGCGCCTGCCCCAGAGATTCTTCATCCAGAGAGCCGAAGCCCTCGTCGATAAACATGGCGTCCAGACGGATGCCGCCGGCCGAAGACTGGATCTCGTCCGACAGGCCGAGCGCCAGAGAAAGAGAGGCCTTGAAGGCTTCTCCGCCGGAGAGCGTTTTCACGCTGCGCTCGGAGCCGTTATAGTGATCGATTACGTCGAGCTCCAGACCGCTCTGGCTCCGGTTGCTGTCTGCCTCGGTTTTCCGCTTAAGCTCGTATTGTCCGCCCGACATCATCATAAAGCGCGTGTTGGCCCGCGCCAGAATTCTGTCAAAATATGTCATCTGGACGTATGTTTCCAGCTTGATTTTTTCTTTCCCCGAAACGGTGCCGCATGCCGTATCGGAAAGCGCCTTCCTCCAGCTTCGCGTTCCGTCGGCTTCCGTAAGCTCTGCGGTATATTCCTTGAGGGCGGAGAAAATGGCGCGGTTGCTGTGAAGCCGGCCGGAGAGCTCGTCCAGCTCTGCATTTGCCGCCTGCTTCTGCCCGGTTAGCTCCTCTTTTTTGCTTTGCTCCGCGCTGCGGTCAATTTCCGGGGCCCCCTCCAGGCGGCTTTTCAGACTGTCGGCGCGTCCGCGCAGGGTATCCGTTTCACCTTTACAAAGCTCGTATGCGCTCTTTGCTTTTTCATAAGCGGCCTGCAGATCCTCCTTTTGGCGCTTCAATGCGGCGAGGTGCGTTTCGGCCTCGCGCCGGCTCTGAAATTCCAGTCCTTCGGCGATCCTGGCCGCTTCGGAGGTTTTTTCGCTGATCTGACTGTTCAGCGCGGCGGTTTCTTTCTCAAGCTCGGAAAGCTCGGCGGTGAGCCGGTCCGCTTCGCGTTCCTTCTCCGGGATCAGGCGCGCTTCGATTTCGATTTTCCTGCCGAGTGCCTGTTCGGCAAGCGTCAGATTTGCTTCCAGACGCGCCGCTTCAGTTTTTACGTCGCTGCGCGCTTCGTCTGCTGCGGAAGAAAGGGAGGCGGGGAGCGCCGCCCCGAACAATTCCGCTGCTGCGCGCTCGAGCTCCTCTTTTTTTGCTTTGGTCTGTTCTGCGGCTGCTCCCGCCTTTTCGCTTGCGCGTCTTGCTTCGCTTTCCGCCCGCTCGCTGCTTTGCTTTGCCGTTTTCAGGGCCTCCTCGCTTGGGGCGCCCTCCGGCATGGCGGCCGGGTGCGGATGGCTAAGGGAGCCGCAGACGGGACAGGCGGTTCCCTCTGTCAGGGTTCCGGCAAGGAGGCCGGCCTGTGCGTCCAGGAACGCGCGGTTTTTCTCGTTGTATTCGTTCCGCAGCCTGTCGGCTTCCCCGGCGGCTGCGGCGTAGCGTTTCTGCGCCTCGTCCTTTTGCTTCGAAAGCGCTTCGTATGCCTGCAGATTTTTGCCAAAGGCTTCGAGCGCGGCCTGCCGTTGCAAAATTTTTTCTTTCTTGTGCAGAAGGGCCTCCTTTTGCGCTCCGGCGTCTCCAAGCGCTGAAAGCTCTGCTTTCAGATCCGTAAGCGTACGCCGGAGCAGGTTTTGCGTTTCCGCCCGCTGCGCCAGCGCGTGCTTTTTTTCTTCAAGCTCCTGTTTTTTCTGCTCCAGCTCGGTGCGGCGTGCCTCGAGCGCTTCGTACTGCGGCATTTTTTCGGACAGCGAAACGATCCGTTCAGCCAGGGCGTTTCGCTCTGCCTCTTTTTCCTGCTCCGCCAAGAATGCATTTTCCAGCTCTGCCAGAGCGCCGGACTTTTCCTGCAGCTTTTTCTGCGCGTCGGACAGCGCCGCTTTCGTCTGCGCAAGCTCCTCCGCCTGACCGAGCAGTCTGTCGACGGCCTCCTGCTGCCTTTCTATTTCCTCGATTTTTAATTTTACAGCGGCTTCACGATCTGCATCTCGATCTAATATTTTGCCGACCAGCACCGCTTCCTCCCCGAAGCGCAGCCGCCCTTCCTTCGCTTCCTTTAATTCGGCTTCCAGAATTTCGTCCCGGCCGCATGTGATGCGCTCGGTTTCCCGCCGGATGGCATTTTGCAGATCTTGACAGCGCGTGGTAAGCTTAGCGGCTTCGTCGCGCAGACGCTCCTGAAGCCGGTCAAACGGTTCCGTTTTAAAAATGCGCCGGAAAATTTTTCTGCGTTCGTCCGTCGGCGCAAGCAGCAGCTTTAAGAAATCGCCCTGCGCAATCATGGCGATCTGGGAAAATTGACTGCGCTTGAGTCCGAGCAGCTCTTCTACGGCTTCCGTGACCTCCTTCGGTTTTGACAGAACGCGCCCGTCGGGATACGTGAGCTCCGCGGCGGCTTTCTGCAGCGTCGTTCCGCCGCCCCGCTTCGCGGGACGTTCATATTCGGGACTTCGCCGGATCGTGTATTTTTTTCCGGCATATTCAAACGTCAGGACGACCTCGGTCGGCGTCTCCGGAGCGGCGTATTTGGAGCGCAGCATTGCAGGCTCCCGGTTTTCTCCGCTTGCCTCGCCGTACAGCGCAAACGCAATCGCGTCGAAAATCGTGGTTTTTCCGGCTCCGGTGTCGCCGGTGATCAGATAAAGTCCTGTGGCTCCAAGCCGCTCCAGCTCGAGAACGGTTTTCTCTGCATACGGGCCGAAGGCTGACAGTTCAAGACAGATCGGTCTCATGCCTGCGCCTCCTCCCAGATTTCTTCGATCAGGCCTGCCGCAAAGGTCCGCTGTTCTTCGCGCATGGGCTGATTGTTCTGCTTTTCATACAGCTCCTCGAACAGCTCCAAGGGCGTTTTCGGCGCGGCTCCGGCGGTGACCGCAGCAGCGGAGCGCGTCCGTTGATTGTCGTAATCCAGCTTCATGATGTTCGGATAAATCGCGCGAAGCTTCCCGATTGCATCCGGCTGATCCTCCTCGTCCGTCAAGGTCACATGCAGATAGTCGTCCGTGCGGCTGCCCTCGTAAAAGCTCCGCGCAGTGAGCTCCAGGTAAGAGCCCCGGATTTCTCTGAGATCGCGCTTCGGGAGCAGAGGAACCGTGCGGACCGTCAGGGCTCCCGCTTCCCGCAGCTCTGCGACCGTAACGGATTTTTCCTGTCCTGCCTCGGAAAAGGAATATTTTAACGGCGTCCCGCAATACCGGATCGCCGCGCTTCCTACGTTCTGCGGACTGTGAAGATGCCCCAGCGCCACATAGTCGAACGGCTCGAACACGGCGGCGTCCACATTGTCGGAGCCCCCGACCGATCGCTCTTCCGATTCGCAGCCTGCCGCGCCGGTAACAAACTGATGCGTTACGAGAATTTTCCTCGCCGCGGGATCGAGCGGCATATTTGAAATTGCGATTTTGAGGGCGTCCGTATACGTTTCGATTTCCTCTTCCGGGAAAAAGCGGCGCACCTGAAAGGGGCGGAGAAAGGGGAGCAGATAAATGTCGACCGCCCCGAATTCATCGTAAAGCCGCACGGGCGAAACGGCGCCGTCGTAAACCGGAGAAAGATGGACGCCGCTCGGGATCATCAGGCGGGAGCCGAACGCGATCCGTTCGGGAGAGTCGTGATTTCCGCTGATGATGAAAACCTGCAGGCCGCGCTTTGACAGGCGAAAAAGAAATTCATCGAACAGACGCACCGCTTCCGCCGGGGGCACGCCCTTGTCATAGATGTCCCCGGCTATGAGCACGCCGTCCGGACGTTCTTTCTCTATGATATCCATGATTTCCGATAAAATGTGCTTTTGATCCTCCAGCATGGAAAATTCGCTGACGCGCTTTCCAAGATGAAGGTCAGATAAATGAATCAGCTTCATAAACGGCTGCTTCCTTTCTCGGAGCGTCTGCCGGCGCCCGTAACGTCTGCCGCAACTGCCGCGATCTTTTCCAGCAGGGGAATTTCAAACGCTTCCTCCGACGGGAAGACGCAGCGCAGAACGGCTCTGCCGGTGAAGGTACAGAACCAGGTCGCGGCAGCGGCAAATCTTCCGTAATCCAGAGACAGGTGAAATCCGTCGCGGCAAAGCGACCGTCCGCCCTCGCAATATCGAAACTCGGGTAGGGAGGCGCGCAGCGTCTGAATTACCGTGCCGGTCGGAATGAGCCCTGCGCCGATCAGCTTGACGGCCATTTCACTCGCGTCCTTCAGACGGCGGTACATTTCTCCCTGGTCATTGTGATACGCCGCAAAGCCTTCATGATCGGAGTCCGTTTCGTATGCCCACGTCTGATGAAAAAAAAGACGCGCCTGCGGCTGCTTTTCTCGGACGAGTGCGGCGAGCTCGGGCAGGTATGGAAGGTAAGTTTGGGGCATTCCGCTGAAATGGCTGGCCTGCTGCAGGGTTACAATATCCCACTGCCGAAGGCTGAGCGCGCCGCTTAGGGAGACGCTCCTGCCGGTGCTCTCCCCATTTTGCTCCAAAGCGTAATCCTCCGTGTGTTCAACCGCATTCTTCCAGTGCTGCTCCAGACTGCACCCGCCGATATAGAGGTTGACGGTGTCCATTTCCACACCGTTTCCTGCCGCTAATTTGTGCAGCCATTTCTGTGCGTCCTGTGAAAAACTGTTGCCGATGGATAATATGTTCATAGATCTCTTCCTGTCAATTTGTTTGAGTGATATTTTATCATAGTTTCGCGGCAAAGAAAACGTGCTTTGCGGAGGCTCGGGAAAACATTGGCGCCGCGCCGCTTTATGGATGGGCTTGCATTGTTTAAAAGGAAATTTATCGTCTTTTGCTTTATGCTATCCATGTTGTACCGCCATCCAACATAAAGTTAATCATATCAAGCATCTTGTATATACTTGCCATTCGCTTTGCTGCTGCATGCAACACAAAAAAAATAACGGGGCTGTAAAAAAGCCCCGTTCACAATATTGTGTTATTGTTTGTCTAAGTCACATAAAAAGCTGCTTTCGGCGTTTCGGATTCAGAGTCCAATTTGCATGGAAAAGTGAAAAGCCCCAAAAAACACCGTTGGGCCCAAACGCAGTTGCTCAGATCTCAACGGTGCTTTCAACAGCTGTCACTTGATAATTTCCTTGCTCGCTGGTTCCGCTTTCAGTGGTCAGACCTGCGTAAGTCAGGGTTTCAAAACACAGATCATTCTCGTCGGCCGGCGCATAGATCTGTATCAGGTTTTCACCCGTGTATCCACCCCTGTCATAGGATTCCCAGCGGGTTGTCGGACCGCAGGGATTTCTCACATCTACGCACAGAGTATCGCCATCCTGTTCCACGTCAAAGAGGCGAATAAAGATAGGATCTCCTGCCGCCCTTACTCGGCAGGTCTTGCCCTGCTCCTCAATCAGTTCCACGCGGCAAATATTGCCAAGATATAATTTGATGTGTTGGCATATTTCAAAAGTCCCGTTGTATTCGTTTTCGCTTCGTTGAATTTCCATTGCTTTTTCCTCCCCAAAAATGACGCTGATTGGCACCTCTAACAGATCGGCAAGGACCGGGAAGAGCGCGATATCCGGATAGCCGACCCCGCGTTCCCATTTGGAGATCGACTGCGGAGAGATCCCAAGCTTTTCAGCAAACACGGTCTGCGTCCAGCCCTTCTTTTTTCGAAGGGATGCAATAATGCTGCAAAATTGGTTCAAATTGTATATATTTTTCGCCTCCTTCTAAAAATACTTTATCATAGAGAAATGTGTAAATCAATAACCGCGCGGTTGTAAAAAGGCATCAGCTCCGAGCCGCCCGGATGCCATTTAAATACTTACAGCATTCGTTTCGCACGCAGTTCCAGTCCAAGCTCGCGATCGCCCCCGTCCGCCCGGATGACATCTAATGGCACGGGAGAATCGCCGCTCAAAACGGTGAACCTCCCCGATTTCAGCGGCTTTTCAGACTTTTACAATCGACTAAAACTATTTATAATAATAAAGGAGGCGTAACGGATGATCGGATTAAAACGCGGTACGGTTCAGTTGTGTGAACACGAAAAAGAATGGGAAATCGAGGCTCAGAATACGATTGCCCGTCTGAAAGAGATCTTAGGTGATGGAATCAAAGACATTCAACACGTTGGCAGCACCTCTATTCTCACGATAAAAGCAAAGCCCATCATTGACATTGCGATTGCGACAGATCATTTCGATGATATCTTGGCTTACGAAAAAGAGCTTAAAGACGCCGGCTTTTATTATCGTCCTAATACGCTGGCAGCTCTTCGAGATCAACTGCTGTTCGCTTGCGGCAGCTTTTATGAAGGCACGGGAGATCTGCAGACGCATTTCATCCATGTTGTTTTAACGGGCAGTATGGACTGGATCAACTACATAAACTTCAGAGATTACCTTAATAAAACTCCTTCGGCTGCAAAAGAGTATGAAGCTCTGAAGGTATCCCTTGCCCTGCAAGCGCCTATTGACAGTGGCAGAGAAAAATACCTCAGAGGTAAGCACGACTTTATTGCTTATACGCTGCGAAAGGCGCTGGTCAAATCATATCTCGGGAAAACAGTGAATATTTCGATCGATAGACCAATCGGAAGCGTTCACCCGAAACAGGAGGATATCGTCTATCCCATCAACTATGGATTTATCCCCAAGGTGCTGGGTGGTGATGGTGAGGAGCTTGACGTTTATTTATTGGGTGTTGATGCTCCGGTGAAGGAATATGCTGCGCGAATTATCGGTATTGTCCATCGACGCAATGATGTGGAGGATAAGCTTATTGCCGCGCCTGAAGGACGGAGCTTTACCGTTGAAGAAATTATGGAAGCAGTTAGATTTCAAGAGCAGTATTACGATAGTGAAATCGAAATTTGAGATTTGATTGGATAAGGAGACTAAAATGGCAAAAGGAATTCTGATCTGCGGAAAGATCTGCAGTTGAAATAACACTTGCTTTATTCGGTCCGCATTGTGCTGATAAGCAGGATGATTACGTGGAAAGAACACAGAACTACTTGTTGGACAAATCATTGGAGACATCGAGGCCGGAATCGATGTGGTGCTTGATTGGGGCTTCTGGATGAAAGCTGAACGACAAAATGCAACCTGCGACTATCGGTCAAAGGGCATTAAATATGAATGGCATTATGTCGATGTTACAGATGAAATTTGGAAACGCAATATATTCTCAAGAAATAAAGCTGTCCTTTCCGGAGAAAGTGAGTATTATGTAGACGATGGATTGCTGTACAAAATACAATCGTTATTTGAAACTCCAAGCTATGAGGAAATGGATGTTTGGTATATTAACCAAAGAATGAGCGATCCATCCTAATGGTTTGCTTTACTATATTTGATATATAAAAAGATACCCATTCCCGCCCGAATGGTAAATGAAAGGCGGTGGGCAGCTCATCACGAATTGCCTACCGCGGGACTGTTTCTTACTCTTTCAGATTATTTAGTGATAATGTAATATGTCAAAAAAACTTTGTGCTTTATCGTAAATTGCTCCGGCAATTGCTGCAATATTTTGATATGTGCTTCTTCAAACCTCTCAAATGTTTTAGTATCCATGGAAGCAAGAACACCTCTGCATGCCTTAATCCTTCCATGCCAGCTTTCTCTTGTAAACGGCAAATCTATCGTAAAACTATCCATTATAGGATTGGTGGAGGTGAGGGGAGTCGAACCCCTGTCCGAAACCGTATTCCCGCGAACGTCTACGAGCATATGCCGCCGATCAAATTCCCGATTGTAAATTCAGACGGCCGAAAACGTACAACCGGTAGCTTCATAAATGCCGAACCGCCGCAAAGCTTAAGCGGCTCCGTACCCTGCGCTGACCGCCGCGCAGGCGGGCCCGACTTGATGACGCTGATTGCCGGAGGCACGGGTGACCGCCGGGTCAACGCGGCTGCATTAAGCAGCCTGCAAAGAAGTATTATTTCTTGCGTTTAATTTTAATTTCCCGTTTTTTATAGAGGCCAACGAGAATCCTCTGCTCGCAGTCCGTGTGTCAACGACCCCGTCGAAACCAGTACACCCCCGTAAATTTATTCGCGGAACGATTCTTTCAGCCGTCTGTCGATTTCCCGCGCCGTTTCCTTCTCTGCGATTGCATCCCTTTTATCGAACAGCTTCTTTCCGCGCGCGACGCCCAGCTCTGTCTTTACGCGTCCGTTCGAAAAGTACAGCTCCGTAGGAACCAGCGTCAGTCCCTTTTGCTGAACGTATCCCAGCAGGCGCATGATTTCGCGCTTGTGCAGCAGCAGTCTGCGGTCCCGCAGCGGATCCCGGTTGAATCGGTTTCCCTGCTCGTATGGACTGATATGCATACCGCATAAAAAAACCTCTCCATTCCGAATTACAGCATAGGACTCCCGCAAATTGACCTTCCCCGCGCGCAGAGATTTCACCTCTGTGCCCGCGAGCTCGATGCCGCACTCGTATCTTTCCTCAATAAAGTAATCATGATATGCTTTTTTGTTGGATGCGATCGATTTCCTGCCCTTTCCCGCAGCCATGCGGCGTCACCTCTTTTCGGAATACAATCAACGGCATATAGCATGATACAATCAAAATATGCCTTTGTCAATTCCCGCGGCGCGATTTGGCGGAAAACGGCCCAAAAAACGGAAGATCACTGTAAAATTATACTAAATAAAGCAAAAATCGGTAAATTTTTACCATTTTCTTGAAACTGCGAAACGGTACGCGGTTGGGTTAGGCGTCGTCTCGGGCGCGGCGGGTGTTCCGGCAGTGGGGGCGGGCGTTTTGGGGATAGACGAGGGTTCGGGTGCCGCCGTCCCGGAATCATACAGAACGTCGATCAGCACAGAGCAGTCGGCGCGCAGGTATTTCCCCTCGAAGCGAACCAAAGCGGTTCCGGAAATCCGGATCGTGTTCCTGCCGGGCGCCAGCTTGTCCGCTCGGATCGTGTAGGCCGGAAGGCTTCCCCGGGCGGTTACTTCATTCGGAAAATGGTGCAGCTCCGTATTTTGCAGCGCTGTATTCTGAATGGAAAGCGTAAGGCTCTTGATATCCGTTCTGGTATACGTGTGCGCTTTGCCGAATTCCGTGAGCTCCGCATATCCGTCCGATAAAACGGCTTTCATGTCAATCTGCAGCGAAAGACTTTCCTGATCCGGTCCGAGGCGGAATTTCCGGTCTCCGATCAAACCGGGCTGACCTGCGGGCACGGAGAGCTCCGCCGTAAATTCCGGAAGCTTCCGTGCAAAATCGACGGATACGGGCCCCGTGAAGGTCGCGTAGCGGATTGCTTCTTTGTTATTTTTCGACTGGTAAAATACACGAAGAATTCCTCCGGTCTCAGCCCAGCTGTAGATAATCGCATAGTCAAGCAGTGAAACGGACGGGACGTCGTTTTGCATCAGACCGAAGCCTTCCAGACGCTCCCGCAGAGTAATGGGGACGCCGTTGTTTATATTTTCAAACTCCCATACGGGGCTGTCCGGCGCTTCGATCAGATCGCGGAGAGCGGCGTACGGCGCGTTGTCGATGCCTTTGACTTGATACGTTTCTTTCAGCGATTCTGGCAGGTCCGTGTATTTCATAAGCGTCATTTCCGAAAAATCGGTATGGATTTCGTTGGGGAAGCGCGTGTTGGTCATCGGAACGCCGCTCAAAGAATATCCGAGGTAACGGTATTCTCCCTTCCTCTGCGTACCGTCCGACTGTACCCGGAAATACCCGTAGTCCGCCGCCTTGAAATCGTTCACGGTTCCGGAGAACTGTACGGAGGCCGGATCACCGTAGACATACAGCCCAAGATCCGTAAATAATTCGATATTAAACGAAAACCTTCTGCTTTCCGAGCCGTTTGACACACTAATATACGGCGTATTTCGATACAGCGGGGAAAGGTACTGAGAAAGGTCCTCCCAGCTTACCGAGGTGCCGTCGCCGTAATAGGACGGATCGTCTTCTGCAAAAATCGGAAGCGCTCCGGGATGAAAGAAACAAAAGAGTACCGGTACGATACAAAGAATCGCTAAGCGTTTTGCCATCATAAATTCCCCCTTTTCATCGATCCGCGGCAATTCCGATCCGGATCGTTCCCGCGGAACCGGCATTTCCCGACACTGATACGCATATCGAGCGGCCGCTTCCTTCAATTTCATAATAAAATGGATCGGCTCCGCCCGTTCCCCGGAGCGCTCCCGCCATGTCGGCAAGAAACTGCGCGCGCCGATTTTCCGGAAGGATTGCCGCCGCAATTTCAAGCCTTTGCCGGAAGAGCGCAGAATCCCCGGCATACGGAAGCGTGCACACGGCGCCATATGCAAGATCCAGCGGAATCGCAACCATGCCTCCCGACGCGGAACTGATCCACAAAGACAGAACCGTTCCCGTCTCGTCATAATATACGAAGGAACGATCGATTTCTCCGACGCTGTGCAGCCGGGTGATGAGGCTGCGAAACGCAAACAGCGAAATAGGATCGGAAAAACAGAGCAGAATGTCGTTTCCTTCCGGATCGCATGTCCGGACCGCGTTTCCGGGAACGGAGCGCACGTAAGAAGCGAGCGCGGCCGACAGCGCTTCCGCCTCTTCCGCCGCAACGGGCTCATTGGGTTCGAGGCGAAGCAGACAGGCAGACGCATCTTCTTGGATACGGGCGAGTCCGGCATCGCATAAGAAAGCTACGGCTTCGCGGTTTTTTTCGTCGACCTCTGCAAAATCGGAAAGGAGTCCCGACCAGAGCGCCACGCTGTTCTCCGGCGCGCGCCAGATCCATCTTTGCCGCGGGACGGCGTTATCCGCATAACCATATTTCAGCGTTTCCACCGTCATTCGTGAAGCCGATTCTCTTTTGCGCGCGTACACTCGGTAGCGATATGTGCCCGGCTCGTACAGGTTTTCCCCGCAAAGCAGATCGGCGGCGCCGGAACGCGTGCGGGAAGGCAGATAGACACTCCGCAGAATCTCGTCGTTTAAAATTTTCCGATATATTTCATAATAAAATTCCTGCCGTGTCCGAACGGCCGGCGCGTTAGGGCCGCCGGCTTCTTCCGGTATTCGCGTCTCGCTCGTCCGGCAGGCCGACGCGGGGCCCGTCAGAAACAAAAGCGCTCCGAGCAGAGCGGCGCATCGCAGGGATAAACGTGCAAATAACCTCATCTGAATCACTCCCGAAAAGAGTATATCACGCAAATCGGGACAATGCAAACAGTTTTATTATGCCAAAAATGGAAATAATCACCCATTTATATCATTTTTAAAATAAAAGAAAATCTCTGGGACAAAAGCAGCCTCCGCGCGGCCGGAAGCCCTCCGCCCGGCTTTTGCAGAAACGGGCTCCGCCAGGATCTCCATCAGATCCATCGAGTAGCCCGCCTGCCGCATGATACGGCTGACGTCGGGCACATATTCGTATTTTCCACTGTTCCGTTTTTCCAATCGTACCGCCGTCCGCCTTATAAAATTTGATTTACTATATTATATAAATGTTCGCGCCCGGACGGAACATGAAATTTGCGCGCCCTGCGATAGAAAAATTTATTCTTGTAAAATAGATATAGATGCTTTATAATCTGCTTCGAATGTATTAATGACAGTTAGGGGCAGGATTAATCTTGAATAATTGCAGCGTAAACAATTTGCTGGATCTCGGAAAAACGATCGCCAAGGAGCTTTTCGACGAAGTCACATTTCCATGGGAGGTTTTGCCGAACATCAAAGAATTTATCGTGCGGCTTGGCCCGTCGCTCAGCCGGGACCGCTTTGACAACCCGCAGGAAAACGTCTGGATTGCGAAAACAGCCAATATTTTTGATACGGCATACATTGCCGGGCCCTGCATCATTGACGAGGGCGCGGAGGTTCGGCACTGCGCGTTTATCCGCGGCAGCGTTATTGTCGGGAAAAACGCCGTAGTCGGCAACTCCACGGAGCTTAAGAACTGTCTTTTGTTCGACGGCGTGCAGGTGCCGCATTACAATTATGTCGGAGACTCGGTACTGGGCTACAAAGCGCATCTTGGCGCGGGCGCGATTACGTCCAATGTCAAAAGCGACAAAACCCCGGTTGCGGTGAAGCACAGCGACACCAACACCGTGTTAAATACGGAGCTTCGGAAATTTGGCGCCGTCGTCGGGGACTATACCGAGGTGGGCTGTAATACGGTGCTTTGCCCGGGAACGATCATCGGCCGGGAGTGCATCATTTATCCGCAGTCACGCGTAAGGGGCGTCGTAAATGCGGGGAGCATTTACAAGGACGCTGAGCATATAATAAAAAGACAATAATTGAAAAGGGGGTGAACAGATGGGAAGATTATTCGGAACGGACGGAATCCGCGGAATCGCCAATTCGTTTCTGACCTGCGAACTCGCCCTCAAGGTGGGCCGCGCCGCGGGCAGCGTTCTGTCGGACGGAAGCAGAAGAAGACTTTTGTTCTGCGTCGGCTCAGACACGAGAATTTCTTCGGATATGCTCAGCTTCAGCATCGCGTCGGGGCTTTGCTCCGTGGGCGCGGACGTCATCATACTCGGGGTGGTGCCTACTCCTGCGGTTGCATATCTGGTAGGCAAATATAAAGCGGATGCCGGCATCATGATTTCGGCGTCGCACAATCCCGCGGAATATAACGGGATCAAGATTTTCAGCGGCGACGGCTATAAAATACCGGACGCGCTGGAAGAGCAGATCGAGTCCCTCGTGCTGGACGGGGAGGAGCAGGCTCTTTCCGGAACGGATATCGGCAAGGTGACGTATGCATCCAATGCCGTCAAGGACTATGTGGATCATCTGAAAAGCACGGTTATGAATTCTCTGGAGGGCCTCAGCCTGGCGGTAGACTGCGCAAACGGCTCCGCAAGCGTATCCGCCGGGAAATTATTCGCCGAGCTCGGTGCAAATGCGGATATTTTACACAACAAGCCAGACGGAATCAATATCAACTGCGATTGCGGCTCCACGCATATCGAGCTGCTCAGGGAATACGTTCTGAACAACAAGCTCGACGCGGGCGTGGCCTATGACGGCGACGCGGACCGGTGCATCTGCGTGGACGACAAAGGCAACATTGTCGACGGCGATTTCATTATGGCAATCTGCGCCAAAGATATGAAAGAACGCGGCAAGCTGGCAAAAAACACAGTGGTCGGAACCGTGATGACGAATATGGGATTCGGCAGATTCTGCAGGGACAACGGGATTTCGTTTGTAGCCACGAAGGTCGGAGACCGGTTCGTGCTGGAGGAAATGCTTCAGGAAGATTATAATTTCGGAGGAGAACAATCCGGACACGTTATATTCAGCGATTACGCTTCGACGGGCGACGGCCAGCTTACGTCGATCCAGCTGCTTTCGCTGGTGAAACGAAGCGGCAAAAGGCTCTCCGAGCTTGCCGAGGTGATGAAGCGTTATCCGCAGTCTATTATCAACGTTGAAGTTTCCAAAGAAGGAAAGCTTGCATTTTATACGGATCCGCAGATCAAGGCGGCAATCGAAGAGGCCAAGAAGCAGTTCGGCGAAGCCGGCAGAATCGTAGTACGGCCGTCGGGGACGGAGCCGCTGATCCGGGTTATGACCGAGGGCGAAGACAGAGCGCTGACGGAGAACGTCGCCAAAAGCGTTTCTGAAATCATCAGGGAAAGACTGGGGGGAAAATAAGAGAAATTTTTCAGTAAAGCGCCAGAACCGCATATGTGCGTGAAATGATATGCGGTTGACGAGGAGAGGACAGTATCGAGTGTTTCGGCGGGTGGTCCTCCGGCGGCAGAGCGAAGATGGATTCTGCCGTCGTTATGCATCCAACAAAGCCGGGCGGAAGCCGCGGCACAAAAAAGATGCAGAATCAGTCAATAAAATTTAATAAAGGTGGAATAGAACTATGTGCGGAATTATCGGTTACACAGGCGGCTCGCAGGTGCTCCCGAAGCTTTTCTGCGGCCTGGAGTCGCTGGAATACAGGGGGTACGATTCTGCGGGGATCGCTTTCTATGATACAAAGGCGGGAATGCTGTGCCTGAAGGAAAAGGGACGCGTTTCGGAAATCAGGACGCTTGCCGCGGGATATGAACGAGACATGGGCAGGAAAATTGACGCGCATTGCGGAATCGGGCATACGCGCTGGGCGACGCATGGAAAGCCGTCCGATTTGAATTCGCATCCGCATTGCACGTCCGACGTGTCGCTCGTACACAACGGGATTATTGAAAATTATGCGGCGCTCCGGGAGGAGCTGTCCCGCCGGGGATACCGCTTTCTTTCGGAAACGGACACCGAAGCGGCGGCAAATCTGATCGATTATTATTATAAACAAACGGAAGATCCGATCTCCGCGATCCGCGCGGCGATCCGGGAGATCCGCGGCTCATATGCATTCGGGATTCTTTTTCACGACCGGCCTTCTATGATTTATGCGGTTCGGAAGGACAGCCCGCTGATTCTTGCGTCCGGAGAAGACGGCAATTATATTGCCTCGGATATCCCTGCGATATTAAAATATACGGATCAATACTACCGTCTGGAGGAGGGTGAAATTGCCGCCGTCTCACCGGCTTTGATTACGGTTTACCGGGACGGCGGCGCTTCTTTTACGCCGGAATATGAAAAAATCACATGGAGCGTTGATGCCGCGGAGAAAGAAGGCTTTCCGCATTTTATGCTGAAGGAAATCCATGAGGAGCCGCGCGCTGTCCGCGATACGCTGTCGTCCGTTTTGTCTTCGGACATCGAGGCGTTTTTTGCAGAAAACGAATTTGACACCATAAATATTGTGGCATGCGGAACGGCGATGCATGCCGGACTGATCGGAAAGTTTATGACGGAGAAGCTGGCGCGGATTCCCGTAAACGTTTATATCGCATCGGAGTTCCGGTATCAGGATCCGATTCTGGGAAGCCGCGATCTTGTCATTCTGATTTCGCAGTCGGGAGAAACCGCGGACACGATCGCGGCTCTGCGGCTGGCAAAAGAGCGCGGCGCGCACACGCTGGCTGTGGTCAACGTAATCGGCTCTACGGTGGCGCGCGAGGCGGACCGGATGATTCTGACGCTTGCCGGGCCGGAGATTTCCGTTGCGAGCACAAAGGCCTATTCGTCGCAGATTACCGTAATGTATGTGATTTCCATTAAGCTGGCCGAGCTGCGGGGAAGGCTGTCGCCCGGCGAAGCAAACGCGCTTCTGGAGGAGCTTGGCAGCAAGGTCCCGGCCGCGATCGAGGAGGTAATCGGGCAAAAAGAAAAGATTCGCCTCCTTGCCGGAGAATTCCTGCAGTGCCCGAGCGTATTCTTTATCGGCCGGGGACTGGACTGTCTTTTGGCGTCGGAGGGCTCGTTAAAGCTCAAGGAAATCACGTATATTCACAGCGAGGCTTACGCCGCGGGTGAAATGAAGCACGGTACGATTTCTCTGATTACGGACGGCACGCCGGTAATCGCGCTTGCCACAGACAAAAAATTATTTGAAAAGACGCTCAGCAACATCAAGGAGGTCAAGACCAGAGGCGCGAAGGTCATTCTGGTCTGCCCGGACGCGGATCATGCGGATCCGTCTGTCTGCGACTTTCGGATCGGTCTGCCGGCGCTGAATGAATCCTATGCGCCGTTTACTGCGATCGCAGCCCTGCAGCTGCTTGCATATTACACGGCGGTGCTGCGCGGCTGCGATGTGGACCGGCCGCGTAATTTGGCAAAATCCGTTACAGTGGAATAAATTCATTTGCAAAATTCACAAAACCATGGTAAAGTTAAGAATCCACAACACCTATTAAGGAGATGATTTTACCATGGCAAAGGATTATTCTGCTATTACTCCCGACATATTGAAGCTGTCGGAGCTTTGCTCGGGAAACAGCGTAATCAATTCGGAAATGTACTTAGAACATAAAGTATTCCGGGGGCTGCGGGATCTGAACGGAAACGGCGTCCTGACGGGGCTTACCGAGGTCTCTGAGATCCAGTCATTCCAGGTAGGTGAGAACGGAGAAAAGCATCCGTGCCGCGGACAGCTGTTCTACCGCGGCATCAACGTGGAGGAACTGGTCGGCGGCTTTATTAAAGACAATCGCTTCGGATTCGAAGAAACGACGTATTTGCTTTTGTTCGGCGATCTGCCGGATCGGGAGGAGCTGGAAAATTTTACGGGAATCCTTTCCGGCTACCGGACGCTTCCCGGATCCTTTGTAAGGGACATCATCATGAAGGCGCCGAGCCACGACATGATGAATACGCTGGCCAGAAGCGTTCTTACGCTTTATGCTTATGACAGCAGGCCGAACGACACCTCCATTCCAAACGTTCTGCGTCAGTGCCTTCAGCTGATTGCGCTGTTCCCGCTTTTGTCGGTTTACGGCTATCAGGCGTATGATTACTATCTGAACGACGGCACAAGCTTTTTTATCCATGAGCCGCGTCCTGAGCTTTCCACAGCACAGAACATCCTGCACATGCTGCGGATCGACAGCAGATATACGGAGCTGGAAGCCAAAATTCTGGATATCGCTCTGATTCTGCATGCAGAGCATGGGGGAGGAAACAACTCGACGTTTACAACGCGCGTCGTATCATCTTCGGGAACGGATACGTATTCCGCGATCGCGGCGGCGCTCGGCTCCTTAAAAGGTCCAAAGCACGGCGGCGCGAACATCAAGGTCGTTCAGATGATGGAAAATATCAAAGAAAACGTCAAGGACTGGACGGACGAGGAAGAAATAACGGCGTATCTCGCAGCGATTCTTAATAAAGAAGCATTTGATAGATCTGGACTGATCTACGGGATGGGACATGCGGTCTATTCGCTTTCCGATCCGCGTGCAGAGATTTTCAAGCGGTTCGTCAAGAAGCTCAGCGACGAAAAAGGCATGGAGAAAGAGTATGCGCTTTATTCCAATGTCGAAAAGCTTGCCCCGCACGTTATCGAAAGCGCGCGGAAAATGTATAAGGGCGTTTCCGCTAACATTGACTTTTACAGCGGCTTCGTTTACAACATGCTCGGCCTTCCGCTGGAGCTTTATACGCCGATCTTCGCCATGGCGAGAATTTCCGGCTGGAGCGCGCACCGCATCGAGGAGCTGGTAAACGCAGGAAAAATTATCCGTCCGTCCTACAAATGCGTACAGCCGCGGAAGGAATATAAACCGCTTTCGGAACGCTGAAAAGGGCTTCGGCCTTCGGCTTGCGGTATTGTGAAAAAATTCCGCCCCGAAGCTGCGCGGGACGGAACAGAAATGCTTTTTATTTGTGGTGAGAGAGGATCCAATTCAGAATAGAGGCATCTTCAAATAGAATCGTTCCTCCGCCGTGGTAATTCTCGGTTATTCCTTTCTGATTGAAATAGGCATCCTCCGGAATTTCCAGCCGAAGAACGGATTCGATTTCCGACTCTGTCCATCCGGCGTTTTCATATGCAGCATATAAGCCTTCATAAGCGTCTCTGGCCCGCTGGGGACCGTAATACTCGTCGCTTTCGGCCATGAAAATATAAACGGCCACGCCATTTTCCGCGATCGGATCAAACGTGCCGTCCCACTGGGAGGCGCCGTGGAGATAGGCCGCGTACAGATCCGGCCGCATGGCCGCTGCCCGGGACATGGTTTCGCCTCCGGCCGAGTAGCCCGCGGCGTAAACCCGATCGGGATCAACGGAAAAATTTTCCAGAAAATACTCCGTCAACGCTACCGCCTGTCTTGCGGATTTTTCTCCCCAGTCGGTGAGCTGGGCAGAAACAACAATCATGTCTTCCTCCAGCTCTGTCCAGCAGAGAAAGCCTCTCCAGCTTAGATTGGAACCGGAAGAGGTCTCTCCGAACCACATCCTGTCATAACCGGGCATCACGACCATCATGGGATATTTCTGCGTTTCACCGTACCCATCCGGCAGATAGTAGCCGTAATGAATTTCCCCGTCTGCTCCATCCAGAATCTGATCCGCAATCAAACCGGTCTTTGCGGGCTGTCCCTGGGCGGTTCCCGTTACGGAGGAGCTCCCGTCGGAATCTGCGGAGCAGCCGCAAAGAAAGACGAGAAGAATTGCGCACAAAACAAATCCCCAAATCGTATCCTTTTTTTTCATGAGCCTTCTCCCTTCCGCTCGTGCGGCGCTGCGGAATAGCACAGCCACAGGCTGTCCCCGTCAAGGGGCTTTGCTTCTTTCAGCGTAAAAGCAACCGGCTTGTGCGGGGGAAGAAGGTCGGACCGCTCGAGGATGGAGACGGAGGTGGTATTTCCGTCTGCTACTGGAGCGATGACCAGACTGAGCTCGTCGATTAATCCCTCCTGGAGAAAGGACCAGTTCATCGTACCGCCGCCGGCGAGCATCAGCCTTCTGATATCAAAATAGGCTCGCAGCTTTTGCAGCAGAAGGGCGCAGTCCAGCCGGGCTTTTCCCGCAAACACATAGGAAATGCCGAGCCGGCGGAGATAACAAAGGTAGGACGGGGCGGCCCGCTCGGTCAGCGCCTCAATGATATGGGCAGCGGGGCGCCCCTTTTTCGCAAGAACGTTCGAGCTCCACTTCAGCACGCCCTCGGGATCAACAGAAACGATGAAATGCCCCGTTCCCAGACTCTCTTTATTTACATAATCTTCTTTTGAATCTGTTTCTGCGTGCTCCGGCGAAACGGAAACCGTTCCCTCGGCATAGCAGCGCAGCAGCGTAGTCGTGCCGTACAGGGTGGCCTGGCAGTGATAAAAGTTCCGCAGAGCGGCGTACTCCATTCGGGCAGGAAGCGCTTCCGGTGCGGAGAAAAATTCCCCGTCAATCTTACCGTCCAGAGACGTAAGCATGTGGCAGACGACAAAAGGGCGATCCATTTTATTTCACCTCTTATTTCTGATCGTCCACCGGAGGAACCATTTCTGCGTACTTTTTCAGCAACTCCGGCGTACTGGTGTAATAACGCTTTTTCTGATCCATCGCTGCGATCTCCACCATTTCCTGCTCGGTGAGGGTAAAATCAAACAGGTTGAAATTATCTCGGATATGCGCCGGATCCTTCGAGCCCGGGATGACGATGTTTCCCGATTGAATATGCCAGCGCAGGATAATTTGAGCGCTGCTCTTACCGTACTTTTGCGCCAGCTTTTCAAAGACTTTCTCCTGGATCAGCGTTTTGTCGCCATGGCCCAGAGGGTACCAGGCCTGAATCTTCATCCCTTTCCCGGCCAAAAACGTTTTAAGCTCCTTTTCCTGGGAATATGGATGCACCTCCGTCTGCAGCACGGATGGCGTTCTCTCACAGAGCTCCCAAATTTCCCGGATTTGTTCGGGTGCAAAATTGGATAACCCGATTGCTCTGACCTTGCCCTCCCGATATGCTTTTTCCATCAGTCGATATCCGGCGATATAATTCCCTGCGGGCTGATGGAGAAGAAGCAGATCGATATAATCGGTATCCAGCCGCTCCAGCGTTTTGTCCACAGCGTCCGGCTGTTCATAGAAGGAGGGCCAAAGCTTTGTCTCCAGAAAGAGTTCCTCCCGCGGGAGTCCGGACTTTTTCATGGCACGTCCTACCGCTCTTTCATTTAGATAGGCGTTGGCGGTGTCGATCAGGCGGTAGCCGCACTGAAGCGCGCTTGAAACAGAAGCTTCCGCCTCATCCGGCGACAGCAAAAAGGTTCCGATTCCTGCCATGGGCATTTTTATTCCGTTGTTTAATGTTGCGTATTCCATAATAAATCCCTTCCTTTTTATATAATATTTTTTCTGAATAGAGCGCGCGGCGTTTCATTTTTATCGTGCCGCAGGGCTTCCTCCGAACACCTCGGACAATTCCATATGTGTCAGAGCTTCCTCCAGCGCCGCTGCCTCTTCCGGAGAAAGCGCCAGCTCTGCGGCGCCTGCGTTTTCTCGCATCCGTTCCGGCTTGCGGGTGCCGGGGATCGGGACGATCCAGGGCTTCTTACAAAGCATCCATGCCAAGGAAATTTGAGCTGGCGTCGCATGCTTTTTCTGCGCCATGTCTTGGAGCAGGACCAGCAGGCCGCGGTTCTTTTCTGCAGCCTCCGCGGTAAACTGTGGCATGACTGCCCTGTAATCGTACCTTTTGTCAAATTGCGTGCCCTTGCCGTATTTTCCCGTGAGAAATCCGTTGGCCATTGGCGAGAACGCCACCAGACCGATCCCCAGCTCCTCCAATACAGGGAACAGAGACTCGCAACGGCGAGCCATCATGGAATAGCGATTCTGTACCGCTGTCACCGGACAGACGGCGTGCGCCCGGCGAAGATATTCCTCGTTTGCTTCTGAAATGCCCCAGTGTGTAATTTTTCCTTCCCGGATGAGGTCTGCCATGACGCCGGCCACCTCTTCCGGACTGACAGCAGGATCGATACGGTGCTGGAAATACAGATCGATATGATCGGAGCGCAAACGCCTGAGAGAGCCCTCCACGGAGCTCCGGATGGTCTGCGGCCGGGCATCGGGGATCAACGGATAAGGAATCCTTCCGCTCTCCAGGTCAAATCGCAGGCCAAACTTGCTGGCAATGGTTACGTGACTGCGGATCGGGGCAAGTGCTTCCCCGACCAGCCGTTCATTGGCGTGGGGATCCTCCGGTGTGCCATAAACCTCCGCGGTATCAAAAAAGGTATATCCCAGCTCTGCCGCCTGGCGCAGCAGCCGGACCGTCTCCCGCTCGTCCGTCGGCGCTCCGTAGGCATGGGAAAATCCCATGCAGCCAAAGCCAACAGCGGAAACGGTCAGGTCTTTTCCCAATATTCTTGTATCCATCACTGCTTCCTCCTTTCTTTTATTGATTCGCAAAAATTTCCGTCAGCCAAGCGTCGTAGGAAGTGATCCAGCCGCCCCGCGCTCCGAAGCCGTGCGGCATCTCGTCCAGCTGCAGTCGCTCCACCGATACCCCGGCCCGCTCGGCCGCGTCAGCATTTGCAAGAAACTGGTCATAGAACGGATCCCGCGTTCCGTAGCAATAAAACGTAGGCGGAAGATTTCCGCTTCGCAGCAGCTCCACATCCGTGGTTCCCACGCTCAGCCGGCCGTAAAAGGAATAGATCATCCCGCATGCAGCGGCATCCGCGGACACGGCATCCAGCGCGTCTGGGACATAGTCCGGATCCAGCGCCGTGCCGTCCGTCTGCCCGTCAAAGTGAAGCAGCATTTCGCCGCACAAAATTCCGCCGGCCGAGAATCCCATTACCGCAATGTCGTTTTCCGCGATACCGTATTCCGCCGCGTGGGCGCGGACGAACCGTACTGCGCGCGCCAGATCCAGTGCGCTTTCCTGCTGCGTATAAGGGCGCAGGCGGTAATCCACAACAAAGCTCTGATACCCCAGTTCCCTTAATGCTTCGGCGACCTCCACACCCTCCGGCTGGTCGCTTCGGAACTGAAATGCCCCGCCGGGACAGATGAGGACCGCACCTTTTACAGGCGTGCCCTCCGGAACCGGAAAGCTGGTAAGATAAGGTCTGAAATCCGGATCGTCCGAATATCCGCCGTGATTAACGGTATATTCCGTTACGGCAGGCATATTGCCCTCGTCCCACAGATACAGCACCTGCTGCTGATCTGGCGTTACCGACGCAGTGGAAACCGTGCTGCCGGGGGATTCGGGCAGAGACGGGAGGTCCGAAAGTCCCAGGCCCCGCGCCCATTCGGTGATTTCCTCCTCTTTTGTATCCGCGGTGAACAGCAAAGCGCTGTCTCCGAGCAAGGCCCCGGGCTGAAGCTGTGAAAGAACCGAGAAAATGGCGGACGCTTCATTTCCTTCCCCAAAAACAAAGGGGTAAATCGTTTTCGCTCCGAAGCTGTTGGAAAGTAAAAACGATTGTATCGTCTGCGGCAGATTGTTGCTTTCTGCGGAAAATCCCAGCAGGACAAATTCATAGGGAGTGAAATCTCCGGACGCGCCTTCCTTTATGGCATAAAGGTCGCCTCCCAGCGTTTCCTGCAGCAGCGCAGCCGTTTTCTGAATGATGCCCTCCTGGCTGTCGTAGGCAATCAAAAGCTCGGAATGCGCTGTACCGTTTTCCTCACCGGCGGGCGGAATGCCGGTGCAGGCGGCCAAAGCGGCCACAAGCACCAGCATCAGGAAGAGAATACAGCCCTTTTTCATAAGAACCTCTTCCCGCCTGCCTTGTTACAGGCCCAGGCTCTCCAGCCATGTCTGGACATCTTCTGCGGAAACGCTGGAGGAGAACCGCCGGCCCTCCAGCCAATTGCCGGTACCAGCCATTTCTGCCAGAAGACGATCGCTTTCGCCCAGCCCTGAGCTGGCCGAGGTGCAGAAGGGGACTACCGTTTTTCCAGTAAAATCATTAGCCTCAATAAAGGAATCTACGGGCCAGGCGGCAATGCCCCACCAGATGGGATAGCCGATAAAAACAGTATCATACTCCGCCCAGTTTTCTACGGTATCCGCAACCAGCTCCACCTCGCGGTCGTCGGGATGATCATGCTCATAGACCACCCGGCTGTCGTCGTCGGAATAATTCAGATCCTCGTCCGTATAAGGATCGGCCGGCTCTAATTCAAACAGATCTCCTCCGGTCGCCTCCGCGATATAGTTTGCGGCCTCCTCCGTATTCCCGGTGGCAGAATAATAGACCACCAGCGTTTTCCCGGAGCCTGATATCTGCCCGGCTTCACCGCCCGGCTCGGAAGTCTGCGTGTTCTCCGGCGTGGCGGATGCCGGCGCGGACGGATTTGGAGCTTCGGTATTGCCGCACGCTGCAAGGCTAAAGGCGAGCGCCGATCCGAGAAATAGGGAGATTAATTTTTTTGCTTTCATAATGCTTACTCCTTTCATTTAATAACATTCGTTGAAGAGTTCCAGAATTTCCTGGTGTGTCAGCTTCTTATAGCTGCCTGCCGAAATGCTGCAGGAATCTGCGATTTCTTTCAGCATGGCTTGATCGGTTATCCCCAGCTCCCGCAGGGTGGCGGGAAGGCCGATTTCTTTGATAAAGTTTTCCAGCGCATCTATGCCGGCCCTTGCGAGCTCCTCTTTGCTTTTTCCGTCATGGGAGAGGCCCCAGACGTTTTCGGCAAACCGTACAAACTTCGGAAGACCTTCTTTATAGATACGGCGATAATACGCCGGGTGCAGCACCGCCAGACCGCAGCCGTGATTGCAGTCGGTATATGCCCCCAGCTGATGCTCCATGTTGTGACACTGAAAGTCGCATCTCTTGCCCATCTTGATGATCCGGTTCTCTGCCATGGTAGAAGCCCAAAGCAGGTTGCTCCGAGCCGTGTAGTCCTTTGGATCCCGGATGGCGGCGCGCAAATTGCGGATGACGCTCTTCATCAGCGCCTCCATAATGTCATCAGATACGTTGTCCTCGTTCGGCTCGCTGAAATAAGTCTCCATAATATGGCTGAGGATATCAAATCCGCCGGACACCATCTGCCGGACCGGTACGCTGTAGGTGTAGGTAGGATCCATCAGCGCAAAGCGCGGATTCAGCTTGGGATAATCCCGGCCGGTCTTCACTTTTTTCTGTTCATGCGTGATCACCGCACCGCCGTTGCATTCGCTGCCGGTTCCCGCCACCGTAACGATGACGCCCAGCGGCAGCGGCTCGACTTCAATTACGCCGGGATGCGCCCAAAAATCCTCCCAGATGTCGCCGTCATACCGGGCAGCCAGAGAGATCGCCTTGCAGCAGTCCATTACCGAGCCGCCGCCGATCCCGAGAATCATGTCTATATTCTGCTCCCGGGCCAGCTTTGCGCCCTCCTGCACCTTCTGATATGTGGGATTGGCCATAATACCGGGAAATTCCACGATGATTTTCCCTGCGCTCCGCAAAATGGCGACAACTTCCTCATAGATGCCGTTTCGCTTGATGGAGCCGCCTCCGTAGGCCAGCATCACCGTACTGTACGGTCCGGTCAGACAGGAAAGATACTCCTTCACGCAGCCCTTCCCAAAATAAACCTTCGTCGCATTTTGAAAAATAAAATTGTTCATAAAGCTGCTTCCTTTCTCTTTGATTTATGATTTACATCTGCGCTTCCCAAAAGGCCGCCGCGTCGTCCAGCCAGCCCTCCGCCACGGTGCCCGTGCCCAGCCCGAAGCCGTGGCTCAGGCCGGGATAGTGGTGAAACTCCGTGGGAATCCCGAACGCATGCAATGCTTCCATTCTCCGTTCCATGGTACGCCAGCTGGCGATGCCGTCGCTTTCTCCCACACAGGCATAGGTGGGCGGATCGTTTTCGGTATAATCGGAATGCCCGGTATATTGCAGGATGACCGCACCGGGCCGCGGCAGGTCAGAGCCGCCGAATGCTCCTGGCCCGTAAGAGCCAAGCCATGCCGCCATCCTTCCTCCCGCAGAGCCTCCCCACAGGGAATAACAGTCCGTATCCACTTCCAGCTCCTCGGCATGCTCGAAAATAAAACGGATCGCCCGTGCCAAATCCTCACATGCTGTCTGCGCGCCGGGCCGGTAGATTAATGCGAAGGCATTGTAGCCTTTTTTGGACAGCTCCAAAGCGTGGGGAAAACTGTCGTGCATGGCTCCGACATAGGCGAATCCGCCTCCGGCATTGCACACGGCAAATTTTCCGCCCGGATTCCCTTTGAAGAAAAATAATCCCGTATCCCGCTTCTCCGCATCCGCTTCTTTTTCTTCTTCTGTATAAATGTCGTAAAAAACGGTTTCTCCCGCCGCGGCGCGGCTTCTCAGACTGTTGACGATTTCCACCGTCTTATTCGCGTCAATATTGCTGTACCATGTCAAACGGAGTTCTCCCAGCGTATCTCCGCTGTAATATGCGCTGTTTACGGGGAAAAGCAGTCTTCCGTATTCCCCAAAAACCGGATCGTTTATGACTTCCGATATTTTTGTGTCCACTGTATATGGCCCCGCTGCACCCGGGCCGGCCTGTCCGGAATTCTTTTCCGCCGTTTCGTTTGAATTTTCGGGGCTGCCGTTTCTCAAAGCCGCGCCGCATCCTGCAAAGCAAAACAGCAAACCGAGAAGTGCCGCAATAAAAACCATTTTTTTCAATTCGTTTCACCACCTTTCTTTTGATGGCTCCATTATAAAAAAATCGAGACCTCTGCAGAAGTCTCGATTCGTTATGCGGCATATACCGAAAGGTTAACAGTCCCTGGCGCACGTTACCGTGCGGCAACTCTTTCTACGGCGTTTAAAAATTGCCGGACGGCGGGAGAGGGCTCGGGAGAATGCAGCAGTCCGAAGGGAATCGTATAATTCCAATCCACCGGCAGGATTTTCAGCAGCGGGTGTACGTACCGCCAATTTTCGATCGCCATTAAAACACAGTTGTTGTTTTCACATTGATTAAAAGCCTCCACGTCGTAAAAATCAAAATCTACAATGTGGATCTGCGGATGATTCTTCCATAAATCGTCGCGGAGCAGGTCTACGTAGTGGCTCCATTCCCGGCGCATGAGCATCAGGCTTTCTCCGTATAAATCCTGTACGGTCAGCGACTCCTTCTGCCCCAGCCGGTGGTGGATGGAGACTGCACAACAAATCGGCTCTCTTGAAATTTCCAGACCGGCGCATTTGCGCAGGTTCAGCATGGTTTCGTCAAAGATCCCGGCGACGACATCAATATTCTGGCCCAGATTTCCTAAAATTTCCCTGGCATTTTCCGGAGTGTTTTCAAAGGGGATCAGCTGAAATTTGGTATTGGGACAGTATTCCTGCACCTTCGGCCATAAATTTACAAGCACCTGGGCCGGCGTCATGGGAGAGGTTCCGATCCGGATCAGATTCTCGCTTTCCTGCATGGCGTTTTTCGCCCGGGTAACGGCGTTTCTGCAGTATTGGATTATGTATTTCGTATCCTGATACAAAGACTGCCCGGCCCGCGTCAGGACCAGTCCCCGGTGTGTGCGGACAAAAAGCTGCAGATCCAGCTTTTCCTCCAGCAGGTTGATCTGCTTGATGACAGCCGGAGGAGAGATATACAGCTTTTCCGCGGCTTTGTTAAAGCTGCCGGACTCTGCTACGGATACGAACGTTTCAAGTTGAGGGTTATACATCGAAATCACCGGCCTGCCTGTTTCTTTTAAGATTTTATTTGTTTTACCGTATTTTGTCAAATATGTATTGATATTTTGGTCGGGAAAATATAATATATATCAAATATCACAGCTTGCTGCCGCCGGAAGGGACGGATGAATGGTGCTTACGCAGAAGGGAACGCAAACAATAAGGACCGAAAGACTTTTATTACGGAGATTTACGGTCGGAGACGCTCCGGCGATGTTTGAAAACTGGGCAAACGACGAAAGAGTTACCCGCTTTCTGACGTGGGAGCCGCACCAATCCCCCGAGATTACGAAACAGCTGCTGGAAGGCTGGTGCGCCGCTTATGAGAATCCCAGTACTTATAACTGGCTGATTGAATTCCGGGGAAAGGCGATCGGCAGTATCAGCGTTGTCCGCCTCAGCGAGAAATGCGAGTATGCCGAGCTCGGCTACTGCATCGGCTATGCGTTCTGGAACAAAGGCATTATGGCCGAAGCAGCAGGAGCCGTGATCAACTATCTTTTTTCGCAAGTCGGAGTAAACCGCATCGGCATCTCGCATGCCGTCAAGAATCCTGCATCCGGCAGAGTCGCTCAGAAATGCGGCCTGACCTATGAGGGCACGAAACGCGAGTATTTCAAGACACGGACGGGAGAGTTTCTTGACATGGCCGAATACGGCATTTTAAAAAGGGAATGGATCGCGGGGAACGCGGCCCGAACGGAGCGCTGAGCCTTGCTGTGCCGCTCAGCCGCGCGCAAGGCAAAAATACCGCTTCCCGTCGATCGTTTTGTCCTCGATGAGTCCCTCTTCCTTCATTTTACGCAGCTCGCGCATCATGGAGCTGCGGTCTACGCTGATATAATCGGCAAGCGCGCTGAGCGACATCGGAAGGGGAAAATATTTTTCTTTTGTTTTCAGCGCGTTGATTTCAAAATACGTCAGCAGCTTCTGGCGCGTGGTGCGGCGGCTTAAAATATTGATGTGCAGCGCCATGGATTGCGCCTTGCTCGCCGTCATCTGAAGCAGATTGTTTACGAGGCGGCTATGTTCGGCACACGCATTGGAACAGCGCTTGATGATCTGAGAATAGTCGATAAACAGTACGTCGCACGCCGAGTCCGCCGCTACAAAATATTGAAAATCCTCAAGCGGCAGCGTAAACACCTCGCCGAAAATATCATTTTTCTCAAGTTGCTCAAGAATACTGTGGCGTCCCTCGTAATCGATGCAGGAAAGATGCGCTCTGCCGCTCAGAAGAATGCCGACCTTGTCTATTTCATGCGCGTAGCTCATGATTGTTTCGCCCTCGAAGAATACTTTTGTTACGGGAGAGAAACAATGAAACATATGTTCTTTTTCTTGATCCGTGATTCCGCTGAATATGGACAGGGAGCTCATCTCTGCCGCCTCCTCAAAAAAATATTGCAATTTTTATTATTATAGACGATTGTTGTTGCAATTGCAACAATATTTATGGCGGAAAATGTGTTATAAATTAGAACGATACACAATATAAAGATGAGAGGTCGTTAGAAAATGAAAATCATTAAAAGGAACGGCTCCGAAGCGGTATTTGACATTTCGAAAATCATTACCGCCATTACAAAAGCCAATAATGCCGATGAAAATACGAAAGAACTGACGTCGGAGCAGATCCTGCAGATTGCTTCTTCTGTAGAAGAAAGCTGCGCGAAAATGAACCGTGCCATGTCTGTCGAGGAAATTCAGGATCTCGTAGAAAATGAGATTATGTCCCACGGCGCGTTCGAGGTTGCAAAGCGCTACATCCGATATAGATACACGCGTTCGCTGGTACGCAGGTCGAATACTACGGACAACCAGATTCTCAGCCTGATCGAATGCAACAATGAAGAGGTCAAACAAGAAAATTCCAATAAAAATCCTACGGTCAACAGCGTCCAGCGCGATTATATGGCAGGCGAGGTAAGCAAGGATATTTCCCGCCGCCTGCTGCTGCCTCCCGAGATCGTCGAGGCGCATGAGCAGGGGATCATCCATTTTCACGATATGGATTATTATGCCCAGCACATGCATAACTGCGACCTTGTCAATCTCGAGGACATGCTTCAGAACGGCACGGTCATCAGCGGGACGCTGATTGAAAAGCCGCACAGCTTTTCGACCGCGTGCAATATCGCAACGCAGATCATCGCGCAGGTGGCCAGCAGCCAATATGGAGGACAGAGCATTTCGCTTGCGCATTTAGCGCCGTTTGTGCAGGTATCACGCGATAAAATCCGCAGAGATGTGCTGGACGAAATCCGCGATCTGAAGGCGCTGGCCGACGAAGAAGTCGTCTCCGAAATTGTGGAACGCCGTCTGAAGGACGAAATCTGCCGGGGCGTACAGACGATCCAGTATCAGGTCGTCACACTGATGACAACAAACGGCCAGGCTCCCTTCGTAACGGTTTTCATGTATCTTAACGAGGCCAAAACGGAGCAGGAAAAGAAGGACCTCGCCATGATTATAGAAGAAACGCTGAAGCAGCGTTATCAGGGCGTGAAAAATGAAGAGGGCATCTGGATCACTCCGGCATTCCCGAAGCTGATCTACGTTCTGGAAGAAGATAACGTAAGCCCCGGGACGCCGTATTATTATCTGACGGAGATGGCGGCGAAATGTACGGCCAAACGGCTCGTTCCCGACTACATTTCCGAGAAGAAAATGAAGGAATTGAAAGAGGGCAACTGTTTTCCCGTCATGGGCTGCAGAAGCGCTCTGACTCCCTGGAAGGACGAGAACGGGAATTATAAATTTTACGGGCGTTTCAATCAGGGCGTCGTCACGCTGAATCTCGTGGACGTCGCGCTGTCCTCGGGCGGCGATATGGTAAAATTCTGGGAGATTTTCGGAGAACGGCTGGAGCTTTGCTACAAAGCGCTGATGTGCCGGCATAACCGTCTGAAGGGCACGCTTTCGGATGCCGCGCCGATCCTGTGGCAGTACGGGGCGATCGCCCGCCTGAAAAAGGGAGAGGTGATCGATCCGCTCCTGTACAACGGATATTCCACGATTTCCCTCGGATACGCAGGGCTCTGCGAATGCGTCCGGTATATGACGGGAAAACCCCATACCGATCCCGCGGCGACGCCGTTTGCAATCGAAGTCATGAAATTTATGAACGCGGCCTGCAACCGCTGGAAGGCCGAAACGACGATCGGATTCGGAATTTACGGCACTCCGCTTGAGAGCACGACGTACAAATTTGCAAAATGCCTGCAGAAGCGCTTCGGCGTGATCGAGGGCGTTACGGACAAAAATTATATTACAAACAGTTACCATGTCCATGTGACTGAGGAAATCGACGCCTTTTCCAAGCTTGCGTTCGAAGCGCAGTTCCAGGCGCTGTCAACAGGAGGCGCGATCAGCTACGTGGAAGTGCCGAACATGCAGAACAACCTTGAGGCGGTACTTCAGATCATCCGTTTCATATATGACAATATTATGTATGCCGAGCTCAATACGAAAAGCGATTACTGCCATGACTGCGGCTTTGACGGAGAAATCCAGATCGTAAGCGACGCGGACGGAAAGCTTGTCTGGGAGTGTCCGCGCTGCGGCAACCGCGATCAGACGAAAATGAATGTCGCGCGCCGGACCTGCGGCTATATCGGCACCCAGTTCTGGAATCAGGGCCGGACGCAGGAGATCAAAGAAAGGGTATTGCATCTGTAACGAACCATGAATTACGGGACAATCAAAAAGACGGATATCGCAAACGGAGAGGGCGTGCGCGTTTCCCTGTTCGTTTCCGGCTGCCGGCACCGCTGCCCCCATTGCTTCAACCCGGAAACGTGGTCATTTTCCTATGGGCAGCCGTTTACGGAGGAAACGGAGAAAGAAATCGCAGACGCCCTGGACAAGCCGTTTATCAACGGACTTACGGTTCTCGGCGGAGAACCGTTTGAACCGGAGAACCAGCGCGTGCTCGCACCGTTTCTGGAGCGGATCCGGAACCGTTTCCCGGAGAAAACGATCTGGTGCTACAGTGGCTGTACCTTGGACGAGCTGACCTCGCCGGAAAGCGCGTACCGCTGCGAGGCCACCGACAGAATATTATCGCTGCTCGACGTGCTGGTAGACGGACCGTTCGTCGAATCGCTGAAGGATATTACGCTGCGATTTCGCGGATCCTCCAACCAGCGCTTAATTGACATGAAAAAAACGGCAAAGTATGGTACAATAACACATTGGGGCGAAGGAGGCTGAATTGATTTATGCATTGCGTAAGAAAAGTTACAGACGATCTGCTGATGATCGGAGGAAACGACAGGCGCATCGCGCTGTTTGAAAACGTATACCCTGTTCCCGATGGGGTGTCGTATAATTCCTATCTGCTTTTGGATGAGAAAACCGTATTGTTCGACACGGTGGACAAAGCGATCCGCGACCTGTTCCTGGAAAATCTGGAATATGCGCTTGGCAGAAGGAAGCTGGACTATCTGGTGGTCAGTCACATGGAACCGGATCACTGCGCTGTCATCGCGGATGTGTACCGCATGCATCCGGAAGTGAAAATTGTATGCAACGCAAAAACGATATCGATGATCCGGCAGTTTTTTGCGTTTGATATCGATAACGCCGCGCTTTTGGTGAAGGACGGCGATACGCTGCCGACCGGGCGCCATACGCTGACGTTCCTGACTGCGCCGATGGTACATTGGCCGGAAGTCATGGTCACTTATGATTCGGCGGACAAAATTCTCTTTTCTGCCGATGCCTTCGGAACGTTCGGCGCATTAAGCGGATCCGTCTTTGCGGATGAATCGGATTTCTACGGCTCGAAAATTGGAGAGGCGCGCCGCTACTATACAAACATTGTGGGAAAATACGGGACGCAGGTTCAGGCCCTTTTAAAAAAGGCCTCCACCGTCGAAATCAGTATGATCTGCCCGCTTCACGGCCCGATCTGGCGGGAGGGAATCGACGGTTTTATCGATAAATATGTAAAATGGAGCTCTTATACGCCGGAGGAGCGTGCGGTTCTGATCCTGTATGCTTCCATTTACGGTAATACGGAAAATGCAGCGGAAATCCTGGCGGCGAGGCTTGCAGAGCATGGCGTCCGAAACATCGCTGTGTACGACGTTTCCGTAACGGATCCCTCTTACCTTGTAGCCGAGGCGTTTCGCTGCAGCCATATTGTATTTGCCTCTGCAACGTACAACGCGGGAATTTTTACGAACATGGAGCTCTTGCTGCATGAGCTGGAATCACATAATCTTCAGAACCGTACGGTAGCCGTGATAGAAAACGGAACCTGGGCTCCGGCCGCGGGCGGCCTGATCCGCAGCCGGCTTGCGGCGCTTAAAAACATGACGTTTGTAGGAGAAACGATTTCCGTGCGTTCCGCCGTAAAGGAGCCTGACAACGAAGAGCTGGACGCGCTTGCAGCTCGCCTGGCGGATTCCCTCCGGGCCGGAATTTCCGAGCCGGCGCCGTCGTTAATCGAGCCGTCTGCCTTCTTTAAGCTGGGATACGGACTGTATGTTCTTTCCGCCAGAAGCGGGGAGAAAGATAACGCCTGCATCATTAACGCTGCAATTCAGGTTACGGATACCCCAAAACGCCTTCTGGTGGCGGTCAACAAAGCGAATGTAACGCACGATATGATCGTAAAAACAGGGCTTTTCAATCTTTCCGTGCTGACGGAGGGCGCTCCCTTCCGTCTGTTCCGTCATTTTGGTTTTCAAAGCGGACGGGAAGTTGACAAATTTGGCGGCTTTAGCCATGCGGCCAGAAGTGAGAATGGACTTTACTATCTCAATAAGTATACAAACGCTTATTTTTCCTGCCGTGTTGCGTCCTCCTCGGATTACGGCACGCATACGGTGTTTGTCGCCGACGTTTTGGAGGCGCGCGCGCTGAGCGAGGATGCTTCTGTGACGTATGATTATTATTTTAAACATATCAAGCCTTCTCCGAGTCCGGCGAAGGAAAAGAAAGGGTTTGTTTGTAAAATATGCGGTTACGTCTATGAGGGAGAAACGCTTCCTCCTGATTTTGTCTGCCCTTTGTGCAAGCACGGGGCGGCGGATTTCGAGCCGCTGCAATAAAATTTAATTTGATGAAAGGAGACGGATACGATGAAGTATGTATGCGATGTGTGCGGATGGGAATACGATGAAGCTGCGGGCGATCCGGATAACGGAATCGCGCCGGGAACAAAATGGGAAGATTTACCGGAGGATTTTACCTGTCCTCTGTGCGGCGTCGGAAAAGATTCCTTCAGCCCCGCCTGATGTCCTGCTTTTCGGCGGAGCAGCTATGAAAAGGGTATACGGCATGTCAGCCGTATACCCTTTTTATCAGGCTTTCTATTACTGCAGGCCGTTTTCTTGCATATTCGTACAGCGTCTCAATCGCGTTCACCCACTCGTCGTAGGTGAGGCTGACACGGTATTCGCCCTGAGACGGCTGATCGGGGTTTGTATACCATACGTTTGTATATATATGTGAATATTCCTTTGCCATTGCGTTCTTCATTTCCGTGATCATTGCGCAGGCGGTTTCCTCGGAAAAATAGTTGTTTATCATTTCATCCATAAATTCCAGAAAATCTTTTCTGAACTGCGCGTTCTGCATCAGACTGGCGAAGGCGGCCGATATTTCTCCGGCTCCGCCGCGCAGCACATTTTCGGAATGCGACGTTTCCTCGGCGATTACATTTTCCGTTGCCCCTGGGCTGTTGATGATTCCCCAGGAATAATCGATATCTTTCAGTATAAACCGCCATTTTCCGTCCTGCCCGTATTTGCTGTTTGCTGTGCCCGTATATTTCCAGGCGCGGACGTTGTTGTGCGGCCAGTCCCTGTTGTTTGCATATACGTTGACCGCGATATATTTTATAAAATTGTCCGTATCGAGCATTTCGCAGGCTTTTTTGTAATTGGAGGCGCTTGCCATGTTATTTGAAGCGATCCACGAGAGCATGTTCTGATAATCGTTGAGATCCGACTGTGTTCCTTCATCGATTTTATAGAACCAGTTTCCGTTTTCGTGGCCGTATGCGATAATGGCGACCTCCTCCTTTGGAATTCCGTAGTGCTGTTCCAGATAGTCGTTGTCGGTATCGTCTCTGAGGTTGTAGACGCCGAAATAATCTCCGTTGATATACACGACGACGGGACGATACGCCTGAGCGGCAATATTGGAAATCCTGCAGGCAAGCGAATGGATCAGCGCGTCCCGTAAAAGCGTATTGCGTTCTCCTCCGAACAGATTGTCGTTCCCTCCCGCGCGGAGGATGAAGCTGTCGTACCGGTCGATGATCTGGCCGGAGAGATTATACCGTCCTTCGATCATCGGGTATTTGAATTTGCCGTTGTCTGCGTCGTATTCTTTGCGGGCCACGAGCTTGAGAGATTTCTGCGGGTTCGCCCGCGAGGTTCCGCCGTATACGCGGATCCCGGCGTCAATGGAAAAGCCCGCGGTTCCGTCGCTGTCGAAAAACTCCACGTGCGCGGGCCGTTCTGATTCCCGCCCGTGCTCCGTATAATTTGTAAAAATCCCGTTGGAGCCGTACAGGTTGGTCTTGTCGGTGGTGATGGAAATTACCGCAAGATCATTGTAACGGCCTGAAAATGAGGAGTATTTTTTGTTGACGATATAGGTGGCGGTAACGGTCGTTCCGACCTGCGTCCCGTTTTTGAAGGCCGCCGCCCGGATTACGACAACGTCGTCGTCTTTTCCGGAGTCGCTGCTCAGATCGTTGACGGCGATTCCCGAGGAAGTATACGCTTTTGAGCTTGTGGTAGGCGTATTTCCGTTTAATGTATAATATACTTTGTAAGAAGAATCATAGCTTAATTTTAATGTAAACGGGGCGTCGTAATAGCCGGACGGATGTGAGAATTCTATAATTTTTCCCTCCGTCAGATTGGTGTTCCCGTTATATGCATTTGGCGTGGGAGTAGGCGCCGCGGTGGGTTTTGGCGTTTGCGTTTTAGTTTGCGTAGGCGTGGGCGCCAGGGTGCGGCTGGCTGTGCCTGTTTCGGAGGATGCCGATGAGACGGCCGTTTGAAGGGTTGCTTCCGGACTCGGCGTCTTAGCCGCTGCCGTTTTCTCGGAACCGGAGGGAGTCTGCCTGACGTTCGTTGACAGTATTGTCGCCCCGGCCGTATTGCCGGCCGACGGCTGGGCGTCTTCCTGCTCTTTTTCGCATGCCATTGCGGACAAAATCAATAACAATATTAATGATATTAACGTCAAAACGATTCGCCAGTTATACTGTCTGGAATTTAACATATCAGCACCTGCCATCCATTTGTAAAGTAACTATAACATATAAATTAAAGTTGAACAATATTTTTAGAAAAATATTGTGGCGGGCAAGTCGGGGCTGTTCCTCTGTTTTTACTTCCAGCCAGGTCCGCAAGTAAAAACGCACCCTCCTCCCCATGCCAAACGGCTTCTCCTGTCTACTTTTCTCCAAATACAAAAACAGAACCCCGACTTCTCGAGGTCCCATGGCCGCACTGATCCAGGCCTTCCTTCCAAGGCCCTTTTTCTCCTCCTGTTTATCCTTTACACTGCCTTCTTCCCATACGCCGCTTCAATCCCCGGCGGCGCTTTCCCTATACACAAGCCTCTGAGCACCTCCTCCACATAACGCATGTCCACTCCCTCCGTCATGTCGATCAGCACCAGCCGCTCTCCCGGATATATCTTCATACTCTTGTACCGTTCCAGCCGTTCCTCCAGATCCTCCCGGTAATCCCCTCGGTCCATCATTCCCAAAAGCTCTACAAAATACATCTCTTCCCCGATGAATATCGTAAAATCGGGCCTCTGCTCTCCTACCGCCATTTCATACAGATACGGGATCCCCATCTCCCTCAGTTTGCCCGCAAACAGACACTCGTTCTTGGATCTTACCCGTTCCCCAAGATCCGTAACGAGCTCCACGCCCTGTATCTTTCCTCTGGCCCTCCTCCGGCTCTCCTGGTACCGCGCTCTGCGCCCCATCGCTTCCCCGGCAAGACGCAGGACCTCCTCCACTGTGCCGGACGTCTCTTTGCTCCCCCGATACACGTTCATCGCCCGGATTCCGTTTGCCAGCCGTTTCCTCAGCGACTCGATCCGTTCCTCTACCTCCTTCCGGTAAAGCACCTTGCAGCGCAAATCCCACAGCCGTTCCTTCGGCCGCCATTTCCGCTTCACCGGCAGGTGGTACTGTCCCTCGCCCCAGACATCCACGTTTTCATAATAGTAGGAATACGTCTTTTCTTTCCCGTCCCGCAAAACTCGCTTCTGTACGGAATGCTTCCTGATGACGGTCCCCTTTGGATACCGTTCCAGATTGATCTGCAGCAGATGATGCAGGCAGCACGCATCCTTCCAGAGCTCCGAGGCCCGTTTTCCCCGATCCGACTCATGATACCGCATTGTCATCCCTCCCCAAGGACAAAACATGCCTTTATTATATCAGAATTTTTCAAAAAATCAATCAAGAAATATCTGTAATTTATGCCTTTTCTTTACTTTTTACTTTCTCCCACTGTCTCTAGTAAAAACCTCAATTTCTCTCCTCCTTTTTTACTCCCACCCCTCTCTCCAAGTAAAAACTGCAAAACAGTGAAATCTTTTTAATTGATATTGACCACACATCCAGTTTCCTGTATTATAAACGACATGATTGGTCATACCAAATTAATACAGGAGCCAAAAACAGTATTGGAGGTTTTTTCATGGACAGACAACTCAGCAAGTATATCGATCACACAAATTTAAAGCCTATGGCGCAGAAAATGGATATTGAAAAGCTGTGCACCGAGGCGGCGAGATGGCAGTTTGCCTCGGTCTGCGTAAACCCGTACAACGTTCCCTTGGCAAAAGCCCTTTTAAAAGGCACGGATGTCAATGTCTGCACCGTAATCGGATTTCCGCTCGGGGCCAATACAACGAAAATCAAAGTGATGGAAGCCAGAGAAGCCTATGAAAACGGATGCGATGAATTCGATATGGTAATCAATATCGGAGCGCTCAAAGACGGCCTGTATGACTATGTCAGAGATGAAATCAAAGCCGTTGTGGAAGCGGTGGACGGCAGGACCGTTAAAGTCATTATCGAAACGGGACTGCTTACGGAATACGAAAAATCCATGGCCACGAAGCTTGCCTGCGACGCGGGCGCGCAATTCGTCAAAACCTGCACGGGAGTGTCTCCCGGGAAGGCAACCGTAGAAGACGTCAAGCTGATGCTTGAAAACATTCCGGAATACGAAGACGTCCAGGTCAAAGCGTCGTCAGGGATCCGAACCTATGAAGACGCCATCGCTTTGATCGAAGCCGGCGCCGAGCGCCTTGGAACCTCCTCCGGAATCGCAATTATAGAAGGAGCGGAGATTGTTGGAGGTCTGTAATATCCGCTACAAAAATAAACAGGGAATCGGGCTCCGCACCGCCAGACTCGAATGCGTCGTTTTACCAGACGAAGGCGGCAAAATGGTCTCGCTCCGCGAAAGATCCTCCGGCGAGGAATTGCTTGCCCAGGCAGAGGGCAGTGTTTACAAAGCGCTGACTTTTAATGGAAGCTATATCGACAGCGAGTGCTCCGCATTTGACGATCTGTTTCCCACGGTCGATCCCTGGTATAACGGAGAACGGGAATATGCCGATCATGGAGAGGTCTGCAGGCTTCCGAATGCATATGTCGTAAGGAACGACGGTATGGCGTCGCTTCATCTGTCCGTCCTTTCTCCTTTTGGAGATTATGTTTTCCGAAAAAGCTACAAAGAGATAGAGGGCGGGCTTGAAATCGCATATGAGGCGGAAAATATCGGAGGCAAGCCGCTGAAGGCCATCTGGGCCTCTCATTTGATGCTGAAAGCACGCGAGGGCGAAGCCGTAACGCTGTCAGAGGACGACGCATATGAAGCAGAGTTTATGTTTTGCGAGGATGCATCGGTCGCGCAGGCGGGCACCGTGACAAAGCTCAAGAACGGATGCGCTCTGCTGAGGAGCGCCCCCTGGAGCCACGACGGAAACGCATATAAATTTTACATAAAAAAACCGTATCTGGGAACGTTCCGATACGGAACCTTAACAGTAAAAAGCGAAAATGCGGAATATCTCGGAATTTGGATCAATAACGGCCGTTTTAAAGGGATGTACAATGTAGCGGCGGAATTTTGCACCGGCGCGTATGATACGCCAGGCAAAGCGGAAGAACGCGGCGCCGACGTAACGATTCCCAAGGGCGGCGCCCGGAAATGGAAGCTGCTTCTCACGGTTTCAAAATAAAAAGAAAGGAGACAGCCATGGAACAGACGAAACGAGGCAAGGTCGTCGTGACGGGATCGTTTATTACCGACATTGCCGTATTCACTTCGCGGTTTCCCGCAGACGGGGAAACCGTGCCGGGCAGGAGCATCCAATTCGGCCCGGGAGGGAAAGGCTCGAATCAAGCGACAGCAGCCAGCCGTGCCGGCGCAGAAGTGATCATGATCACAAAAATCGGTACGGATTTTATGGGTGAAATCGCACGCACACATTACAAAAACGAAAATATGACGCAGAAATACGTCTATACCCAGGAGGGCGGAGAGACCGGCTCGGCGATTATCGAGATCAATGCCGAAACGGCGGAAAACCGGATCATCGTTCTGAAAGGCGCCAACGATGCGCTCACAAAAGAAGAGATCGATCAGGCGGAGGCGGAATTTCAGGAGTGCGACGTTTTGCTTACGCAGCTTGAAGCAAGCCAGATTTCTGTGTTGGAATCCATCCGGCTGGCTCGCAGGTATGGAAAAACCGTCGTGCTGAATCCGGCTCCCGCGGGGGAAATCGACGAGGCGCTTTTCGGAGAGATCGATTATTTTACTCCAAATGAGACGGAAGCCGAATTTTACACCGGCATTCGGGTTACCGATGAGCAGACTGCGGAACGGGCCGCTGACCGGCTGCTGGATAAGGGCGTGAAAAACGTCATCATAACACTGGGGAAAATAGGCGTTTATGCCAAAACGAAGGAGTTTCAGGGAATCGTACCAGCCTTCCGCGTGAAGGCCGTTGATACGACGGGGGCCGGCGACGCGTTCAACGGAGGCTTCTGCGCAGCGCTTGCAGAAGGGAAAAGCGTCCGCGACGCCGTTTTGTTTGCAAATGCGCTGGCGGCGCTCTCGGTAACGCGCCGGGGAACGTCTCCCGCAATGCCGTACCGCGGCGAAATCGAAAAAATGCTGAAAGGGGAGTGCTGATTTGGAGAAAACCATGAAAGCGGTTACCGTATACGGACCGAGGGACATGCGGATCGAAGACGTCCCGATGCGCCCGCTCAAAAGAGACGAGGTCCTTGTCCGCGTTGCATGGACGGGAATCTGCGCAACGGATCTGGCGATTTACACCGGAGAAAGCAGCTTCGTAAAAAGCGGAGAGATCAGATATCCCTGCCGCGTCGGGCATGAGTGGTCCGGAATCGTGGAAGAGGTCGGCGAAAGCGTCACAAAATTCAAAAAGGGCGACAGAGTTATCACGGACAACGGCGTTTCCTGCGGGGAATGCGACAACTGCAAATGCGGGGACCGATTCGGCTGCACCGAGATCATGTCGGTAGGAACCATTAACTGCTGGGACGGATGCTATGCAGAATATATGTACATGCCGGAATGCCATACCTATCCCCTGGCCGACTCTGTAAGCCTGGAAGAGGCAGCGCTTGCGGAGCCCTTGTCCATTGCGCTCGGGGCGGTGAAAAAATACGAGATCCGCCCGGATACGACCGTAGCCGTGATCGGCACCGGCTCCATTGCGCTGGGAGCCGCCGCGCTGGCAAGCGTTAAGGGAGCAAAGCAGGTTATTGTAATCGGCAGAAAGGATTTTAAGCTGGAAGCCGCGCTGAAATGCGGGGCGACGCACGTCGTCAATTCCACAAAGGAAAACGCAGAGGAAAGACTCCGAGAGATTACGGCAGGGAAAGGCGCTGACTTTGTCATTGAATCCTCCGGCGGGCCCAAAACCGTAGAGGAAGCAATGCGGATCGCCTCGAAACGCGGCACGGTAGCGCTGCTTGCATTTTACGAACGAACGCTTGACGCATTCCCGATCGATACGCTTGTGTCAAAGGAATTGACCGTGAAAGGCGTCATGGGCGAATTCGGCCTGGTCCCGGAGGCTGCGGAATATCTTGCGAAGGGTCTGCCGGTCGAGGGCATGATTACGCATCGGATGGAGCTCGCAGAAGTTCCCGCGTTTTTTGCCAGATCCGCCGAGACAAGCGGAGAGCGGATCAAGGCGCTTGTGAGGATTCGCCCATGAATATGGCGGAAGCTACAGCGTCCTCGGTGATACGAATGATTCATGAAAACCGGTATGTTGAAGGCGACCGTCTGCCGCCTGAACGCGAGCTTGCTGCTTTGCTTGGCGTCTCGCGCACGACAGTGCGGGAAGCGCTCAAACGTCTTGCGGCATGGGGGTATATCCGTTCCGTACAGGGCGGAGGCAATTACGTAAGCCGGGTGAGCAGCCGCACGCAGATTGAATTTCTTGAGGTCCGGCGTGTAATCGAATGCGAAACGGCACGGCTTGCAGCGGAGCGCTGCTCTGCGGAGGACATGAAAGCGATCCGCGCTTCGCTCGCCGGGATGGAGGCGGAAATCCGCGCGGGCGGGCTCGGCGTCGGAGGGGACAGCGACTTTCATGCAGCCGTTGCAAAAGCCGCCGGGAACAACGCCATGTGTATGATCCTGGAGCAATGCTGCGATATCCTGAACTCCGGCAGATACGCCACGCTGACAATCTCCGGCCAGGGAGAAAAAACGCTCCGGGACCATGAACGCATTGCCGACGCCATCGAGGCCGGCGACGCCGAGACCGCGGCACGTGAAATGAAAGAACATATCGAAAAAGCAAAAATAAACATTTTAAAGAAAGAAGGATTACTGTAATGGAGAGTATATCAGAACTGGTCCGCAGAGCCAGAGCCGCCCAGGCGGAATTTGAAAAAACGGCAACGCAGGAAAGCGTAGACGCGATCGTGAAAGCCCTTGCGAAAACGATTTACGAGAACGCCGAGCCTTTGGCGAAGCTGGCGGCCGAGGAATCCGGCATGGGCCTGTATGAAGACAAGATCAATAAAAATAAAGGAAAAGCAAGAATCATCTGGAATTTTCTCAAAGATAAAAAATCCGTCGGCGTAATCAGCCGGGACGACAGAACCTGCATTACGGAGGTTGCGCGTCCGATGGGCGTTGTCGCCGCCATTACTCCTTGCACCAATCCCATCGTTACTCCCATGTGCAACGCGATGTATGCGATAAAAGGCAGGAACGCCATCATCCTCGCGCCGCATCCGCGCGCGAAAAAATGCGCGAAAGTCGTTACGGATCTATTTCGCAGGGAAATCGAAGCGCTCGGAGCGCCTGCCGATCTGGTGCTGCTGGTGGAAGAACCGTCTACGGCGCTTTCCGCAGAATTAATGAGCAAATGCGACGTCGTCGTAGCGACAGGCGGCATGGGGATGGTAAAAGCGGCGTATTCCTCCGGCAAGCCGGCATACGGCGTGGGCGCGGGCAACGTGCAGTGTATTATAGACCGCGGCGTCGATTACAGAGAAGCCGCGCCGAAGATCATTGAAGGGCGCCGCTTCGACAACGGCATCATCTGCTCCGGCGAACAGACGATTATTGTTCCGAAAGAGGACTATGCGGAAATCATAGAGATTTTCATTGAAAACGGATGCGCATATATCGAACGGCCGGAGGACGTCCGCAGGCTCAGGGACACGCTGTTTTCCGTTACGGAAACGGGCGGCTATGCCATGAACAAGAAGCTGGTCGGGCAGAGCGCCGCTTGCGTAGCGCAGGAGGCCGGGCTCGAGGTGCCGGCGGATACGAAGGTGCTTCTGGTCAGGGCAGACGGCTGCGGCAAAGACGACTGCCTGTCTAAAGAAAAAATGTGCCCTGTCATTTCCGCGTATGCGTACGATACCTGGGAAGACGCCGTGGCCGTAGCGCAGGCAAATCTCGACGTAGAGGGACGCGGCCATTCCATCGCGATCCATTCTCACAACAAAGAGCACATTGAATATGCTGCAAATCACGTTACGGTATGCCGCGTTCTCGTGAACCAGATCTGCTCCACGATGAACGGAGGCAGCTTCTTCAACAGCCTGACGCCGACCACAACGCTCGGCTGCGGCTCCTGGGGGAACAATTCCATTTCGGAAAACTTCAGCTATAAGCATCTTATGAACATTACAAGAATCGCGTATGAGATCCCGGACGCCAAAGCGCCTTCGGACGAAGAAATTTTTCAGTAAAGGAGCGAAACGCCCATTATGGATTTAATGGAATACAAGGCAAAAGAGCTTTTCTCTGCGGGCGGTCTTCCCGTGCAGAAATTCGCGCACATCGGAGAGGAGGCTCTCGCGCGCGGAGACGCGGAGCTGATCCGGGCGGCCGCAGAGCTTGCCTATCCGGTTGTCGTCAAAGCGCAGGTAATGACAGGCGGCCGCGGCAAAGCCGGCGGCATCAAATTTGCAGAGAATGAGACGGAGCTGGTAAAACGCACGCGGGAAATAATCGGCATGAATATCAAGGGGCACACGGTACACAGCGTTATGATCGTGGAAAAGGCAGAGGTCATAAAGGAATTTTACCTTTCCATATTGCTGGACCGCATGACAAAGGGGCCTGTGATCATATTTTCTCCTCTGGGCGGCGTGGAAATCGAACAGGTTGCAAAAGAAACGCCGGAGATGATTTTTAAAACGCCGATCCATCCGTTCGGCGGGATTGAGGCCTATCATACGGCATATATCGCAGATAAAATAAGGCTTGTGTATCCGGAGTTCGATACAGACCTTCAGAAGGAGCTCGATATTCTGCTGCGGAATCTGTACGCGCTTTTTCTCAAGAGCGACTGCCTGCTTTGCGAGGTGAATCCGCTTGCGCTCTGCCGGAAGGACGGCGCGGCGCATCTGCTTGCGCTGGACGGAAAGGTTTCCGTAGACGACTCCGCTGTGAAGCGTCAGCCGTGGCTTGCGGAGTATACCGCCGCCATGCCCAAGCACCCGCTGAGCAGGGAAGCGGAAAATTTCGGGTTTCTCTATATTCCCTGTGAAGAGGATGGAGAGATCGCCGTTATGTCGAACGGCTCGGGCATGCTGATGAGCTGTATCGACCTGATCACGCGGGACGGGATGAGCGTCCGCGCCGTGCTCGACCTGGGAGGCGGAGCTACCGCGGAGCGGATTCAGGAGGCCGTTCGGATCATCCTGAGCGACGAACGGACGAGGCATTTGTTTATTAATATATTCGGCGGGATCACGCGGTGCGACGAGGTCGCCGGAGGAATCAGAAGAGCGTATGAGGCGGGACATCTGACGAAGCCTGTCATCCTCCGCTTCGAAGGAACAAACAAGGCAAGGGGACTCGAAATCATTTCCGGAATCCCCGGCGTTACTTACGCAGACAGCCTTCTGGAAGGCGTCGCAGCGCTCTCTGCAGAGAAAAATGGCAGCAAAGGAGGCGGGCGGAAATGAGTATTTTAGTTGATAAGAACACGCGCCTGATTGTTCAGGGGATTACCGGCCGGGAGGGAACCTTCCATACCGAGCAGATGCTGGAATACGGCACGAACGTCGTCGCCGGCGTCACTCCGGGGAAGGGTGGCCAAACGGTGCTCGGCGTCCCGGTATTCAACACGGTGCGTGAAGCGGCGGAGGAGACCGGGGCAAACGCGTCGGTGATTTTCGTCCCTGCCATGCATATGATGAGCGGCGCGCTGGAGGCGATCGACGCAGGGCTTCCGCTCGTCATTACGATTGCGGAGCATGTCCCGGTGCAGGACATGATGCGCGTTTATCATTATGGCCGCCTGAAAGGAACACGCGTCATCGGGCCGAACTCGTTCGGCGTCATTTCCCCGGGAAAATCAAAGGCCGGCTTCATGGCGCATCGCATCTTCCTGCCGGGCCATGTCGGACTGATGTCCCGCTCGGCAACCAATTGCTACGAAACGGTATTTATGCTGACAAATGCCGGCATCGGGCAGTCTACCTGCGTCGGGATCGGCGGCGATATGATTGCCGGAAGCTCCTTTTCCGATCTTTTACCGCTGTTTGAAGAGGATCCGGAGACGAAGGCGATCGTCATGATCGGCGAGATCGGCGGAAATGAAGAAGAGCTGGCTGCCGCCTTGATGAAAGAACGAATCTCAAAACCGGTCGTAGCGCTGATCGCAGGGAAAAACGCGCCGAAGGGCCGCTCCATGGGTCATGCGGGCGCGATCGTTTCTGCAGACGGGACGGGAAGCGCAGATTCCAAAATCAGGGCGCTTTCAGAAGCGGGCGCTGTCATTGCCGACAGCACGGCGGAAATTGTGTCCTGCCTGAAAAAGCTCATGGCCTAGAATTTTGAGGGGAAGGAGATCGGGAAATGGAAAAAAACGAAATACTAGACAGGGCGCGCGCTCTGTGGATTTATCAGACAATGAATGAAATCCGATGCTTCGAGGAAAAAGCGCTCAGCCTGTTCGAGGCGAACCGGCTCCGCGGCTCCGTGCATCTCTGCATCGGAGAGGAAGCGATTCCCGCCGCTGTTTGCTCGCTGCTTGACGACGCGGATTATATCGCCTCCACGCACAGAGGCCACGGCCACTGCATCGCCAAAGGCGCGAGCCTTGACCGCGCGATGGCGGAGCTGATGGGAAAAGCTACGGGATACTGCAAGGGAAAAGGCGGAAGCATGCATATCGCCGATTTGGAGCGCGGAAATCTCGGCGCGAACGCCATTGTAGGAGGCGGCGTGCCGATCGCTGTAGGCGCTGCGCTCGCGTCGAAGCTGCAGCATTCCGATCTGGCGGCTGAGGGAAAAATGCCGGTTGCGATTTCCTTCTTTGGGGATGGGGCCTCCAACCAGGGCGTTGTTCACGAGGCGATGAATCTGGCCTCCGTCTGGAAGCTGCCCGTCGTATTTGTCTGTGAAAATAACGGATACGGCATCTCCGTGCCGCAATGGCAGTCCACATCGGTCAAAGATATCGCAGTGCGCGGCGCTGCCTATGATATGCCGTATGAAACGGTAGACGGAAATAAGGCGCCGGAGGTTTTGGCGGCGGCGGCCAGAGCGGTTGAGCGGGCCAGAACGGGCGGCGGACCGACGCTTCTGGAATTTAAGACCTACCGCTGGCTCGGGCACTGGACGGGAGATCCCTGCGTATACAGGACGCGGGAAGAGGTCGAGACCTGGAAGCAGAGATGCCCGATTCAATATATGCGCGGTTATATGCTTGCAAAGAATCTGGCATCCGAAGCCGAGCTTGACGCGATCGAAAAAAAGGCGCGGGCCGATGCGGAGGCCGCGGCGGAATACGCTCTGTCGAGCCCGGAGCCGGATCCGGCCCGTGTAATGGACGACGTATTCAACGACACGAATTTATCAGCGGAAGGAGCCGGTTTCTAATGAGTATTAAATCATACGCGCAGGCGATCAGAGACGTGATCGCCGAAGAAATGAGACGCGACGGAAAGGTCTTTATCATGGGAGAGGATATTGCCGAGCAGGGCGGAATTTTCGGATGCACCAGAGGCTTGATCGATGAATTCGGCCCTGAGCGCGTAAGGAATACGCCGATCTCCGAGGCAGGCTTCTGCGGCGCGGGGCTTGGCGCGGCGTGCGCGGGAATGCGTCCGATCATTGAACTGATGTACATGGATTTTACGCTGGTTGCGATGGATCAGATTATCAACCAAATTGCAAAAACAAGATATATTTTCGGAGGGAAGGCCGTCATCCCGCTTGTCATCCGGGGACAGCAGGGCGTGGGGCGCGGCAACGCGGCGACGCATTCGCAGTCAATGGAGGCCGTTTTCCTGCATTTTCCCGGTCTGAAGGTTGCGATGCCTTCGGACGCAAGCGATGCGGCGGGACTGCTGCGGACCGCGATCCGTGACGACAATCCGGTGATGTTCTTTGAGCATAAGGCTTTATATACATCAAAATGCGAGGTTGATGACTCCCCGGATTTTTCAGTGCCGTTCGGGAAGGCCCGGATTTTGCGCGAGGGAACAGACGTGACGATCATCGCTACGCATACGTATGTGCAGAAGTCTTTAAATGTAGCGGAAAAATTGGCGGCTGAGGGGATTTCTGCCGAGGTAATCGATCCGCGTACGCTCGTGCCGATGGACTGGGACGCCATGGCGGCCTCCGTGGAAAAAACAGGGCGCGCCGTTGTTGTGCATGAAGCGCACCGCACAGGCGGCGTCGGCGCCGAAATTGCGGCCGAGCTTTCTGAGCGGACGTTCCGGTATCTCGACAGTCCGATCCTGCGGCTGGGCGCGAAGTCCTGCCCGCTCCCGTTTAACCTTGGCCTGGAAAACGCCGTCGTTCCCCAGGAGTCCGATATTTATGCGGCCTGCAAAAGGGCGCTGTATCAAGCGTAAGGAACGCGGGGAGGTCGATCGATTTTGATTCAGAACATTATTTTGCCAAAACAGGGGCTTCAGATGACGGAGGGCTTTATTACCCGATGGCTGCATAAGGAGGGCGACAGGATTCGGGCAGGAGAGCCGCTCTTTGAAATGGAGACGGATAAGCTCGTGATTACCATCGATGCGGCATATTCGGGAACGCTTCTGAAAATATTGTACCCGGAAGGCTCCACAGTCCCGATTACAACGGTGATTGCCTATGTGGGCGAGGAGGGAGATTCCATACCGGAGGCGCCGGTTCCGGCTGCTCCGGAAAACGAGGTGCCCGCCGCCGTCCCCGCAGAGCCTCGCGCGGAACAGCCGAAAGCGCCCGCAAAACGGGCGGAACGCCTCTTCGCTACGCCGCGTGCGAAAACGACCGCCGCTGAGCACGGCGTCGATCTGCGCGGTATTGTGCCCTCGGGTCCGGACGGGCTGATTATAGAGCGGGACGTGCTTGCGCATATGCGCGGCGCCGGCGGACCGATTTCCGGAGCCGCGCCGTGTATTCTTTCCGCGCAGATATCTCTTTTCCGGGACGAAGCGGTATCCCCGGAGACGATCCTCCGGCTTGCCTATCAGAAAGCGGCGGAACAGACGGGCCTTTCCTGCAGCGCGGAGCCCTGCATAAGAATCCCGGAAAACGGCGCGCTGAATTTTTGCCTGCTTCCATCTCCGGAGCCGCAGCTTACGCTGAGCGGCGGCAGTCTGACGCTTGCCTTTTACACCGAGGAACCGAAGGAGGAATCCGTTCTCGAATTCTTCCGGCTCCTCTGCCTCTTTGCGGAAAAGCCCTGGCTTGCCGCAGTAAAATAAGACGATGAAAACGTGGGAAATTTTAATCATTGATGGACAAGGCGGGAAAATCGGCTCCCAGGTGATTTCGATGATCCGGGACCGTTTGCCTGAATATTCGATTTCGATCACCGCGGTCGGGACAAACAGCATTGCGACCGCCGCAATGCTGAAGGCCGGCGCGGATTTTGCCGCTACGGGCGAAAACCCCGTGGCTGTCGCATCACGGAGCGCAGACGTCATCATAGGTCCGCTCGGCATTGTCATTGCGGATGCGCTGATCGGCGAGGTGACGGCTGAAATGGCCGTCTCGGTCGGACGCAGTCCTGCCGCTAAAATCCTGATTCCCGTCAATAAATGCGGGAATCTTGTTGCGGGCGTGGAGGGCCTGAACACAACGGAGCTGCTTGCCGACGTGATTGTAAAGCTGAAAGGCTTATTCGCGTGAAAAACGATATTGACGGTATTGATTTATATATTTATAATGGTGATACAGTATTAACAGTATAAGACCATAAGGCTCAGTCTGATCCGCGGCGGCCGTATCTATAATATCTGAAGGCGGACTTGTTGTCGGATAAATTATAAGGAATTTTTCGCATGAGGAAAATCATTACCGTCCTAATTCATCAAATCAGACTGAATATAGCGCATTGCAAGGCTATATTCAGTCTTTATATCGTTTCGTTGATCGTAATCAATTATATCGTCTGCTTTTTATACGGAGCGTTTAATATCCATATCCTTGAAAAAAGAAGCGAGGACTTGGCAAAATGCACGTATCTGATTGATTATAAAAATCCTGAAAAATTTGAGAATGTACAGAAATTAAAAAGCATAAATTACGTTGGCAACAGCAGATTTTACATATATGAATCTCTTTTTGAGACGGAAGAAAATTTTTTCAGGATCCGCTCCTCCGAAACGTCTGAACTGCCCGAGAATCTTCTTCTTGCGGCGGGACGGCGCAATTTTACGGAAACAGAATTAACGGGCGATGTAAAAAGCGCGATTGTCTCTCCCAATCTGGGAAAGCTCGGCGACCGGATCTCATTATCGGCAGACGATCAATATCTGGTTGTCGGAGTGCTTGACACGCCGCAGGAAAATTTATTTTACATTCCGTTTCGTACGTATCAAGAATTGAATCTGGACGTTCATCGTTTTACTTATATCGTAAAGAATAAACTTACGGCGAAAGAGCAGGAGGAGATGCTTCATGCAATAGACGACAGTAATATTAATATGATTTCCTTTTATAATTCGGCCGAACAGGAAATGAAGCAGGCGGTGCTGGAACGCGCCGGCTTTACGATTATATTTATTGTTATAAATTTTTCTTTTCTTTTCCTGCTGCAGTTTATCTCAGATAAAACAAAAAAATCCTATATTCTTTATGGGATTTTAGGCGCGGAGCGCAGTACCATTTTTCTTATTTTATACATCGAAAGAATCTTTTACGTATCGCTCACGATGATTTTTTCCTCCCTCCTGCATTTTGTCACAAAAGATGCGTTTCATAAAATCATGAATTTACCTGGAAGTAAGATGGAATTCGTGGATTACGTCGTAATCAATCTGATTGAAATCGTCTCTGTTTTTATTGTAAGTCTGCCTTTTGTGATTTCTTTTTTCAAAAAATCATATACGACGATTTTAAAAGAAAATCAAATGACATGAAAAGGACGATCGCTCTATGAAAACAGCATTTATGCTCATATTAAAATTTTATCATAAAATTAAATTAAATTCTGCGCTGCTTGCCGGTGTTTTCTTCATCGCACAGCTGAGTCTTTTGTTTTTGTCGAATACTTTGGCGGATACCGTATCGATACAAAGGGCGTATCACCGGATCCCCGGAATCGAGCATTCCATTTACTATTATGAAGCGGGAAGCATGTATGATCCGGATGCAGCCATAAAAAAGCTGCCTGATTTTACCGCGGATCAAAATATAAAATATTTGTTTCAGTGTTATGCGGCCGGCAGCGCCGAGATGGGCGGGGAAGAGCTTCCTGTTTTTGTTATGAATGAAGAACTGGTTTCCTCCGTCTGCAAGCTGGATTATGACGCTTCGGAAAGTACGAGGGCCGTTCTTTCCGGAAAGCTGCGGGGAAGTCCCAAAAAGGGAAATGAGATTCAGCTGACCGTCAGAAACAAAAGCGGAAGTCATCAGCTGGATGTATCCATTGCGGAAACATTATCGCAAGAAGACGCTTATTTACCCTACTTTCATATTGGAGGCAGCGGGATCTCGATCTATAACATATTCCAACAAATAGATGGCGTTATTTTGCTTGACAACGGTACGCTTACAGAACGTCTGGGACTTACTGAAACGGAGCTTTATCCAAACGGGATCCTTGTATTTGATGCGCAGGCAGAGGGCGGGCAGGCGGCTGTCTTCGATGCGCTGCAGGAAAACGGGTACTTCTACAAAACATATGAAGCCATTCTGAAAGACTCGGAAAAAATCACGCAGGAAAACCTCAGCAGCGCTTTGCCGCTTCCGCTGCTGGCGCTGACGCTGTCTTTCTTACTTTCCGTTTCTTTGACGGTGCTGTTTATTCATATGAAAAGCAGAACTTTTATGATATATTATATTCTGGGGCTTAGTAAAATAAAAAGTTATTTTTTGATTTGGGGAGCGATCGGGCTTCTCTGTTTTCTCCCTCTTGCAGTAAATCTTGTGATCGTCTGCTGCAGTGCGTGTTCTGCCCTTGACTTTATCGTATTGTTTTTGTATTTTCTGATGATTTCTGCAATCGCGCTGCTTTCTGCCGCGCTGTTCTACCGCCGGAAATCGATTATTGCTCTGAAAACGAAGGAGGCCGAGCTATGAATCTCATTTCTTTTCATAATATAATAAAAAGCTATCCGCTGGGAAAAGAAAGGTATACGGCGCTGCATGGGATTTCTTTTGAAATCCGGGAGGGGGAATTGATTGCCGTTACGGGAGCCTCCGGATCAGGGAAGTCGACGCTGCTGAATCTGATTGGCCTGCTGGACACATACGACGCGGGCGAGTATTTTTTCCAGAACGAAAACGTGGGAAAGCTGAGCGATAGAAGGAAGGCGGAGCTTCGGAACAGAAGCATCGGATTCGTTTTCCAGGAATATGAATTGCTGAATAATGAAACAGCGCTCTATAACGTATCGCTTCCGATGTACTTTAGTAAAACGAAAGTTTCCCGTATCCGGAAAACTGCCGAAGAAATGCTCCGCAAAGTCGGCCTGCCCGAAACGCATTTCAAAAAGCAGGTAAAATGCATGTCCGGCGGAGAGCGGCAGCGCGTGGCGATCGCCAGAGCGCTGGCGAATGATCCGCAGATCATCTTGGCAGACGAACCGACCGGCTCTCTGGACAGTCAAAGCGCGGACGCTGTGGCGGAAATTCTGATAAAGCTGAATGAAATGGGAAAAACGGTTGTAATTGTTACACACAATCCGACGCTTGCGGCAAAATGCAGACGGCAGATCGTTATGAAAGACGGAAGGCTTATAAGCGAATGTACGGCGCTCCGAGACGAAAAGACGAAGTAAAAAGTTTGTGAAGTCGTGAGATTTTTACTCAGGCCCAAGAAGAGAGTAAAAATATTTCAGTCAGCAGAAAATCTTGTGGATATTTTTACTCGGCCAGCCATGGTAAAGTAAAAAAATTAGTGGGGCTATGAGATTTTTACTCAGGCCCCAAGAAGAGAGTAAAAATATTTCAGTCGGCAGAAAACAGAAAGTCTTGCGGATATTTTTACTCGGTTGGCCATGGTAAAGTAAAAAAATTAGTGGGGCCATGAGATTTTTACTCAGGCCCCAAGAAGAGAGTAAAAATATTTCAGTCAGCAGAAAATAGAAAATCTTGTGGATGTTTTTACTCGGCCGGCCATGGTAAAGTAAAAAAATTAGTGGGGCATGAGATTTTTACTCAGGTCCAAGAAGAAAGTAAAAATACTTCAGTCAGCAAAAAACAGAAAATCTTGCGGATATTTTTACTCGGCCGGCTATGGTAAAGTAAAAAAATTGTGAAGTCGAGATTTTTACTCAGGCCCCAAGAAGAAAGTAAAAATATTTTTGAAACAAAAACTCAGATACCTGACAAAAAAACGATGGCAAGCAAAAATGTCTGCCATCGCTGAAACAAATTATTCTTTGTACTTAGTACAGTTCATATTATATAGAACTATAATAATTATTAGTGCGATAATCACAACGCCTGCGATGATTCCGCCTGCACCGCAGAGGGCAGCACGGCTTCCCACGCTTTATTATAAGTTCCTGACCTGCTTGCGTTGTTTTTATCCCCAATATTCCGTGGGATCTAATGGAATATTGTTTTCGATCAGTTCAAAATGGAGATGCGCTCCCTGCGCTTTTTCACAGAAGATGTCCTCTCCCACGGTTCCGATCACGTCGCCGGATTTTACTTCATTCCCGGGAAGCAGGCCGTCCGCCGTGCTTTGCAGGCCGCAGTAAATTGTGGTAAAGGTTTTTTCGTTGATATCGTGATCGATCACGACCGTAAGACCGTATCTCGGATCTGATTTGACCGCGGATATTTTGCCGTTTGCAGCGGCTTTGATTTCCGTTCCGACATTTGCAGCGATATCAACGCCGGAATGGGTGCGCCATTCCTGCAGCGTCGCATTGAATACGAGTTTTTTCGCGGCAAACTCTGTTTGAAGCTCTCCTTCCACAGGCTTTACGATGGAAATGGTACCGGGTTCCTCGTTGTTTTCATTGTTGTTATTCTCGTTGTCGTCGATCGGCTTCGATGCAATTGTGGACTGCGGATTCGAGCCGTTCGGATTTTTCGTAGGCGTCGAAACGTCAGAGCGGTCTCCCGACGGCGTGCGGTACGCGGCAACGGGCTCGTCCGCTTCTTCATTGCTGAGATTAATGATCGAAACGCCGGCCGCGATCACAGCGGCGAGACAGATCAGCGCGATAAAGATATAACCTTTGGATTTGAAAAATTCGAGAATCTTATCTTTCATGTATGAAGCTTCCTTTCACAGTAAATTGGTTTATGGGTATTATTGCCGCGATCCATGAAAAATATTCCTGCCGGAGCAAGCATAAAATTTTTTATTTTGCAGGCGCCTTCTTCGCCGGGCGGAGCGAAATATTGTAATGCAAAGGCAAGAATCGTTCATGAATCCTTCCTATTACAGGAAATAATACGAAAATTGCCAGAATCTAAGGAATTTTATCTTGCAATCATTCTGTTAAAAATGTATCATAAAAGTCGTATGCATATTTACGGCATCAGACTCCAATCAAAGAATGAAAAACGGAGGAAATTTGTATGGCTGTCAAAGAAACGGTCCGATATTTCAGGGTTACGCCGCAGATTGTGCCGGCCGATCAGGAAACGACGGTTACGATTCAGAGCCTTGATCCCAAAAACGGGTTCCAGGACGGCAAAAGATACCGCCTTCGGTATTTTGCGGTTGACAGGAGCGACAATCTTTCCACGCCGCTGTGGCGCGAGCAGGAAGTCGTCGCTGCCGCCCGGTCGATTACCTTTACACAGCGCTTTTACGGAGAACAGGAGCATTACGTGGATATTGAAGGGATCGACGTCACAAAGAACCTCCGATTTTCCATTTATTCTCTTGCGCCGGATCTTTTCGGAAAGGTGCCCATGAAGGGCGATTTTCATATGCACAGCAACAATTCGGACGGCGCGGATTACGCGCCGCACGTCCCGGCCATGTGCCGCAAGATCGGCTTCGATTTTATGGCGCTTACGGATCACAGACTGTATGCTCCGTCGCTGGAAGCCATCGCGGCATACGAAGGCGTGCCGGTGGATTTGATCATGATGCCCGGGGAAGAGGTGCATCCGGAGGGCAATAATGTCCATATGATCAACTTCGGCGCCAAAATCAGCATTAATGATTATATGCGTGAGCATCCGGCGGAATATGCCGAGGAGGTGCAGGAAATCCTGCGTACGGAAAAAAGCCTGCAGGAGGTTTCCGGAATGGGGCGCGAAATCTGCGCTTCCTGCATCTGGTGCTTCCGTAAGATTCGCGAAAACGGCGGTCTTGGTATTTTCTGCCACCCGTTCTGGTATATCCCGGAGGGCTGCCAGGATCTGAAAGAGGTCAACGAGTATCTGTTCCGTCATACGCCGCAGGATGCGGAGGAGCTGGTCGGAGGCTATTACAAAGAGCAGACGTTCAGCAACGACCTGGAAATTGCCCGCTTCCTGCAATCGTACTGGGAAGGAAACCGGCGGGGCATCGTCGGCGTCAGCGACGCTCATTCCACGGAGGGCGATGAGCTGTTTGGCTGGTATTATACTATCGTATTCGCAGACGAAGCGTGCGGCAGCGGCGTCATCGACGCCGTAAGGAACGGACGCAGCGTAGCCGTTACGCATTTGCCCGGAGAGACGATGCATATTTACGGCGAATTCCGCCTTGTAAAATACGCGCAGTTCCTGGCGGCCAATTATTTTCCGCTGCATGACGAAATGTGTGCGGAAGAGGGCTACCTGATGTACCAATATTGGTCGGGCTGCAAGGATCCGAATGCTGCGCAATGCCTCCGGCTCCTGCAGGGCCAGACAGGCAGGTATTACAAAAACGTTTTCGGTAAATAAGGAGGATTAATATTATATGAAGGATCAATTGGATACCATTCAAAAAGAGTTTGAAACGCGGATCGCATCGGTGTCCGGTTTGGACAGGCTGGATGAGCTGAAAGTGGCGTATCTGGGAAAGAAGGGCGCGCTGACGGCGCTTCTGAAGGGAATGGGGCAGCTGAGCCCGGAGGAACGGCCTGCCGCCGGACAGCTCGTGAATCAGGTGCGCGCCTATATAGAGCAAAGCATCGCAGAAAAAGCGGAGGAACTGAAAGCCGCCGCTCTTCGGCTGAAGCTGGAGCAGGAAGCCGTAGACGTGACGATGCCCGGGAAGGCAAGAAGAACAGGATCCCTGCATCCGATTCATCAAATCAGCGACGAAATGAAGGACCTGTTCATCGGCATGGGCTATGAGATCGCCGACGGCCCTGAAATTGAATTCGACTATTATAACTTCGAGGCGCTGAATCTCCCGGAAGGCCATCCGGCGCGGGACACACAAGACACCTTTTACATTACGGACAAAATGCTGCTCAGAACGCAGACCTCCTCGGTGCAGATCCGTGTCATGGAACAGCAGAAGCCTCCGATAAAAATCATTTGCCCCGGAAAGGTATACCGCGCGGACAACGTAGACGCGACACACTCTCCGATTTTCCACCAGATAGAAGGCCTGGTGGTAGACAAGGGCGTTACGATGGGCGATCTCAAGGGAACGCTCGAGGTTTACGCGAAGCACATGTTCGGACCGGAAACGAAAATCCGTCTGCGGCCGCATCATTTTCCGTTTACAGAGCCGAGCGCGGAAGTTGACGTTTCCTGCTGGACGTGCGGCGGTAAGGGCTGCCGGATGTGCAAAGGAGAAGGCTGGATTGAAGTATTGGGCTGCGGCATGGTACACCCCGACGTCCTGCGGCGCTGCGGCATCGATCCGGAGATTTACAGCGGCTTCGCGTTCGGAATCGGCGTGGAAAGAACGGCTATGGCACGCTTCGGCGTAACGGACATGCGGCAGTTCTTCGAAGGAGACACGCGCTTCCTGGCGCAATTCTGATCAGATCGAGAAAGGGGTAATTTAAAATGCTGGCACCATTAAAATGGCTGTTGAGTTACACAGACTTAAAGATAAATACGAAAGAAGAAATCCACGAGCTGGCAAGCGAAATGACGCTGACCGGCACCAAGGTGGAGGAAGTAATATCGAAAGGGGAAGAAATCAACCGGGTGGTCGTGGCGAAATGCCTCGAGGTCAGAAGACATGAAAATTCGGACCACCTGTTTGTCTGCAAGCTGGATATCGGTGCAGACGAACCGATCCAGATCATTACAGGCGCGCAGAACATGCGCGCAGGCGCTTACGTTCCGGCTGCGCTGGACGGCTCGACGATCGCGGGAGGCCGCATAATCAAGGCCGGAAAGCTCCGCGGCCTGGAATCGAACGGGATGATGTGCTCCTTTGAAGAGATCGGCTTGGACTGCAATGATTATGAAGGCGGGAGCAACGACGGAATCATGATTTTACAGGATCTCGGCGAATTTCGCGATTACAGCGAGGCCGATTTCGAGAAGCTGATCGGAACGGATATTATCCCTGCGCTTGGCGCCGACGAGACGGTCATTGATTTCGAGGTGACCTCAAACCGCGCCGACTGCTTCAGCATTCTGGGGCTGGCGCGCGAGGCGGCGGTTACCATGAACGGCCATTTCCAAAAGCCGGAAGTCAAAGTGAAAGAAGAATGCGCCGTGCGCGCGGAGGACGTTCTGGACGTCGAGGTACGCGCTCCGGAGCTTTGCCCGCGCTACGCGGCAAGAGTCGTAAAGGACGTCAAAATCGGCCCCTCTCCCAAATGGATGAGAGAACGGCTGCAGGCGGCGGGCGTGCGCTCCATCAACAACATTGTTGATATCACGAATTACGTCATGCTTGAATACGGCCAGCCAATGCATGCCTTTGATAAACGAACCATCAAGGGAGACAAAATTATCGTGCGCCGCGCAGCGGATGCAGAGAAGCTGACGACGCTGGACGGACAGGAGCGGACGCTGGACGCGTCCATGCTTGTCATTGCGGATACGCAGAGAGGCAGCGCAATCGCCGGTATTATGGGCGGACTCGATTCCGAGATTGAACCGGATACGACCGAAATCGTATTCGAGGCCGCAGTATTTGACGCCGTTACCGTCCGCAAGGGGGCCAAAAAGGTCGGCCTGCGCACCGAGTCCTCCTCTCGCTTCGAGAAGGGCCTCGATCCCGTAACGTGTCTCGAAGCGCTTGACAGAGCCGCGCAGCTTACCGAAGAGCTGGGCGCCGGGAAAGTCTGCAAGGGCGTAATCGACCGATGTGCCTGGAAAGCGGAGGAACGCCGGATTCCCTGCAGCGTAGAAGCAATTAATGCGTTTATCGGCATCTCCGCGACGCAGCAGGAAATGGAAAGCATTCTTACGGCGCTTGCGTGCCAGCCCCATTTCGAAGAAGGCTACGTTACTGCGCCGAGCTTTCGCGGAGATCTGCTTTGCAGCGCGGACATTGCGGAAGAAATCGCAAGATTTTACGGATATAATAAAATAGAATCACGTCTCCTCACCGGCTGCTCCACCACGCTGGGGCACAGGAACCGCCGTCAAAAAATTCAGGACCGCGTCCGGAGGCTGATGACCGGTCTGGGCTATCATGAGATGCTGACGTTCTCTTTTACCAGCCCGACCGTATTCGAGAAGCTGGGCGTGCCGGAGGACAGTCCTCTGAGAGATGCCGTAGTGATTCAAAATCCGCTGGGAGAAGATTACAGCATTATGCGGACGACGATGCTGCCCTCCCTTTTAGATTCGCTGGCAAATAATTACGCACACCGCGTAGAGGAGGCCGCTCTGTTTGAAATTTCCTATGTATATCTGAAAACGGACAAATATCCGTATGAACTGCCGGAACACCGAGAGCTTCTTACGTTCGGCGGATATGCAAAAGACGGAAAAGCCGATTTCTTCTCCTTCAAGGGCGACGTAGAGACGCTTTTGAATGCGCTGAAAATCGAAAAATATGAATTTGAACCGGAAAAAAGCATTCCGTATCTGCATCCTGGCCGTACGGCGCGCTTGCTGATCGGCGGGAAAGAAGCCGGCGTCCTCGGACAGCTGCACCCTGAGACGGCGCGGAATTGGGGCTGCCCGGAAAATACCTTCGCGGCAATGCTTGAAACGGAGCTGCTCGCCGCGCACGTTCCGGATGTGCCGAAAAACAAGGAGCTTCCCAAATTCCCTGCCGTTACGAGAGACCTTGCGGTCGTTCTGGACCGGGATGTTCCGGCAGGACACGTGGAGCGCATGATCCGCGAACGCGGCGGAAAAGCGCTGGAAAGCTGCTCCCTGTTCGACTGTTATATCGGCGCGCAGGTGCCCGAGGGCAAGAAAAGCCTTGCCTATGCGCTTTCTTTCCGGGATTCGACAAAAACGCTTACGGACGAGGATGTCAATAAATATATGAAGAAAATTTTGAACGGCCTGGAAACCAAATTCGGCGCAAGCCTCAGATGATGGGGCGAAGGCATGAGCATCTACGAATTTCTGAAAGAGAAAAATCCGGAGGACACCGCGTCGGGCAGCTGCCCCTTGCCCGACAGCGGGGATCTGTATCTTCGCGCGGATGAGGTCTGGGTGCCGGGCGCATTTGAAGGGATCCTTCTGCGGACAGATATGCGGATCAAGCAGCATTTGCTGATTAATTACCGGATCGCCGGAGCCGTCAGGAGGCAGGCGCTTCGGCCTTCGAAGGCACGTTTGGCAAAGCTGGAAAAATTGCTGTCAAAATATTCCGCAATTTCCCTGGCGGATCCGCTTTGCTCCATCTGCGTGGCGCTTGGGCTTGTTTCCTCATCCGAGAAAAAAGAAGCGCTGCGCCGTCTGGCGCTGGATCTGGCGCTTCACGGAGACAAACGCGAGCCGGTTAAGATTGGAATCGCGCTGCTCGGAATCTGCGGGAATCCGGACGATGCGGAGCTGGTAAAGCCTTTGGGGCTTCATAATGAATTTACCTTGTACGCGGCGGGAACTGCGGTTCGGCTGCTGGAGCCGCCTGCGCGCGGCGCTTACCTGCTCGAGCTGGCCGAGCACGTACATGGCTGGGGCAAAATTTCCGTTCTTTACGAACTGGATTATTCGGATCCCGCCACTTGCTTGTGGGCAATCAAGCATGGCTGCGAAAATACCGTAGGCTTATCCTATCTATCGAACGTTTGCGCAACAAAAGGAAAAATGGCCGATGTGCTCTCGGAGCTGCGAGAGGGTCGTTTCTCCCCGGCAGAGGAACGGGAGCTTTTTCACGGAATCTGCGATATTTTTACGGGATTGCTCCACCCGGAGGCCGGAAATGACGGACTCAGCGAATATGCCGACGCGCGCTGCGCCGCAGAACGGTTTACCGCGCTGTGTGCAGAGCGCCCCGAGCTTGCGGCCTCCGACGGCCGCGTGCCGGAAATATTGGACGGACTGAAATTTATTTTATAACGGATCGTGCGGAGGAAAAACGAAAATGGCAAAAAGAATTGCAATCATAACGGGCGCATCGTCCGGACTGGGAAAGGAATTTCTGAAGGCGCTGCTGCCGGACGCGCCGGAGCTTGACGAAATCTGGATCATTGCAAGAAGGCTGGAAAAGCTTTCGGAGGCTGCCTCAGAATGCGGCGCAGCCGCGGAAAAGATCCGCCCGATTTCGATGGATCTTACGGAGACGGCGGCCTATGAAAAACTGGAAGAGCTGCTCCGCACCGAGGAGGCCGACGTCCGCGTGTTGATTAACAACGCGGGCTGCGGCGTTCTTGGCAACGTGGCAGATATGCCGCCGGAGGGACAGATCCGGATGACGGATCTGAACGTCCGCGCGCTGACCGCAGTGGCTGCAGTTACCGTAAAACACATGAGCGCCGGCAGCTATATTATTAATACCTGCTCCATCGCCTCCTTTGCGCCGAACCCGAGAATGACGGTATACAGTTCGACTAAAGCATATGCTCTAAGCTTTACAAAAGGATTGCATGTGGAGCTTAAGCCGAAGGGCATTAATGTGCTCGCAGTTTGCCCGAGCCCGATGCGCACAGAGTTTTTAGACATTGCAGGAATCAGCGGCGGAAAATCGAAAACCTTCGAAACGCTGCCGTACTGCGATCCGGAGATGGTAGCGGTTCGGTCGATCAAACGAGCCAAAAAGGGAAAATGCGTTTACACGCCGCGGCTGTTTTATAAATTTTACAGAGTGCTCGCGAAGCTGCTGCCCCACAATCTTGTAATGAAAATGAGCAAAACATGAAGTGAAGATTGACACAGGAAAACCAAATCTGTATAATATTTCTCGCATGTATGAATAGGGGGGCATGATTCTCTTGCGCGTTAAATTAAAATATCTTTTGCTGATTCCGATCGATCTCATTGTAATTTTTACAAGTTATACGCTTTGTTTTCTATTCTGGGATCTGAACGCTCCTGCTTCCGCGCCGGAGCTGATCCGCTGTCTGCCGCTGATCTGTGCGCTGGCCGCTGTATATTTAATCGTATATTTTTTGTTCGATATGTATAATATTTCGCTCCGCCAGATCTCGTTTCCAGATCTTTTCACCATTTTTTTTGCCAACCTGTCTTCAATGGTCCTGTCGTTAGCCATAAACTTTTTCTTCGCCGGCGTTCTGAAGGACAGGCTGCCGTCCTTTCACTACGGCGTGGTGCTGATGGCATCGGCGCTCATTCTGCTGGGCTCCTGCTTCGTGCGCTGCGCGCCGCGTGCAGCCATTATCTTGCGGTATCAGGTGAAAAATAAAAGAAATCATAATAAAACGTGTCAAAACGTTATGATATACGGAGCGGGGCAGGCCGGAAGCACGCTGTACAAAGAATTTGCACGGAATCCGGAGCTGGGAATGCGTGTCTGCTGCTACTACGACGATGATCCGCAGAAAGCCGGCGGCCGGCTGAACGGTCTGAAAATATACGGCCCGGGAAGCAGTCTTCAGAGGATCGTCAACGATTACGCCATTAAAACTATTATTATCGCTGTTCCGTCGGCTTCCGGCGAGCATCAGGCGGAAATGGTCAACCGCTGCAAATCTCTGGGATGCCGGCTGAAAATCCTGCCGCTGCTATATGATCTGGTGATCGAAGAGGAAAGCCTGTACCGGAATCTTCGGAACATCGACGTCAACGATCTGCTCGGCCGGAAAGAAAAAAATATCAATATAGAGGACGTAAGCGGATATATCTGCGGAAGGACGATCCTTGTTACGGGAGCCGGCGGTTCCATCGGCTCCGAGCTTTGCCGCCAGATTTCCAGATTCCGGCCGCGCCGTCTTGTTCTGTTTGATATTTATGAGAATAACATGTACGATCTGATCAGCGAGCTGACGATCAATCTGCATCTCGACCAGGAAATGGAAATCGTTTCTTATATCGGCTCGGTGCGCGATTTCGAACGCATCAACGGGATCTGCGCGCAGGAACGACCGGATGTAATTTTCCATGCGGCGGCGCATAAGCATGTTCCGTTTATGGAGGAGGCACCGGGAGAGGCTGTCAAGAACAACGTATTCGGAACGTATAACGTTGCAAAAGCAGCGGATTTGAACCATGTCGGAACGTTTGTCCTGATTTCCACGGACAAGGCCGTCAATCCTACCAATGTTATGGGTACGACAAAGCGCCTTGCGGAGCTGGTTGTCCAGGCATATGCGCAGAAAAGTCAGACGCGTTTCGTTGCGGTGCGCTTTGGAAACGTGCTGAACAGCAATGGCAGCGTCGTTCCTTTGTTCAAGCGTCAGATTGCAAATGGCGGCCCCGTGACCGTCACACACCCGGAAATTACGCGCTTTTTTATGACGATTCCGGAAGCGGCGAGACTCGTGATCCAGGCCGGCTCTATGGCAAAGGGCGGAGAAATTTTCGTGCTGGATATGGGAAAGCCCGTTAAAATTTTAGATCTGGCGATGGACATGATCCGAATTTCCGGCTACACGCCCGGCGTCGATATGAAAATCGAGTTTACGGGGCTGCGTCCGGGAGAAAAGCTGTATGAAGAACTGCTTCAGGATGAAGAGGGCACTTCTGAAACGTCGCACGACGGAATTTTCATCGGCAGTCCGTCCCACGTGACCTGGGAAGAAATTGAAAGAATATTAAAAGAGCTTCGGGAAGCGCTCGCCGCTTCGTCCGACGAAGCAATTATCGAATGCCTGAAACGGAACGTGCCGACCTATCATCCGGAACGGAACATGGAGAAAAAAGCATATAATTCAGCGAAAGTTAATTGAATATTCAAAAATGTTTCTTCCGACGACATGCGCAATACAAGATACTTTTATATACTTTAAAATAATTATTCGCGCGGCGTTGCGCTATAAATGCGAAAAATGCATGGATTTCGGAGGTCGGTTGGATGATTGAGATAAAAAATCTCACGAAACGGTACGGGCAGATACGGGCTGTCGACGATATTTCGCTTACAATCAAAAAAGGAGAGATCCTGGGATTTCTGGGGCCGAACGGCGCGGGAAAGTCCACCACCATGAATATATTGACGGGATATATTTCCGCTACGTCGGGTTCGGTTTCGGTCGGCGGATACGATATCATGGATTCGCCGCGGGAGGCGAAGCGTCTGATCGGATATCTGCCGGAGCAGCCGCCTCTTTATTACGATATGACGGTAAACGAGTATTTGCGGTTTATCTGCGATTTAAAAAGCGTTCCCCTGAAACAGCGCAGGCGCCAGCTGGACGAAATCCTGTATCTCGTCAAAATCGGCGACATGAGGGACCGGCTGATCAAGAATTTGTCAAAAGGGTATAAGCAAAGAGTCGGCGTTGCGCAGGCGCTCGTCGGAAACCCTCAGGTTTTGGTTCTGGACGAGCCTACCGTAGGACTGGATCCGAAGCAGATCATTGAGATCCGGAAGCTGATCGGGGCGCTCCGCCATGAGCATACGATCATACTGAGCACGCATATTCTGCAGGAGGTCAACGCCGTCTGCAGCACGGTAGCCGTAATCAATAAAGGAAAATTGGCGGCGTCGGGTTCCGTTTCCGATTTTACGGCGGCCGAAGGCACCGTCAGCAAATTTATGATCAGCGTCGTGGGAGGCAGCGGGAAATCCGAAATTCAAAAAGTGCTGCAGAATGTGGACGGCGTCCGCCGCGTGGATTTTGTGCGCGTAGATAAGGACGCGTTTATTTTCAATGTGGAATCCGAAAAGAAGAGCGACGTGCGGCGCGGCGTGTTCAATGCGCTGGCACATGCGAATATGGCCGAAATCGAGCTGCGCCCGGTCGGCCGGACGCTGGAAGAAATCTTCATCGATATCGTCAGCAAGGAACAGGTCCCTGCTGCGGAATAAATTAAAGGTGCGTGTTTTTATATGTTAACGATTTACAAAAGGGAGATGGCCTCTTATTTCCGCTCTCCCGTAGCGTATTGCATTATGGGATTTTTCATGGCGATCGTAGGCCTGATGTTCTGGATCAACAATATTCTGAACGCTTCAGCGCTGTTTTCCCAAACGCTGAGCTCCATAGGCGTGTTCCTGACGTTTATTGTTCCGATTATTACGATGAAGCTTCTGTCGGATGAAAAGAAGAACGGAACGGAAGTATTGCTCAGAACGTGCCCTGTTCCGATGTGGAAGATCGTAACCGGAAAATATCTTGCTTCCGTTACGCTTTTTCTGATCATGACGCTGCTTACGTTTATCTTTCCCGTGCTGATCGCATTCCTTGCGGAGGAAGGAGCCGTGCTGGGGACCGCGCAGGATTTGGGCAGTTATATCGGGTTCTTCTTATTGGGAGCCTCTTACTTAGCAATCAGCCTGTTTGTCTCCTCTTTTACGGAAAGCCAGGCGGTGGCGGCGGTAGCGGGAATCGTTACATTAATCATTTTCTATTTTCTGCAGTCGATCGGCGCGTCTTTGGGAACGGGATTCGGCGCCGCGCTGCAGTGGATCGCACCGCTTGCAAGATATCAGGATTTCACGGTAGGCTCTTTTAATTTCGCTTCGCTGATCTTTTATATTTCGTTTTCGGCGATGCTCGTGTTTATGACCTATGTCAATCTGGAAAGAAAACGCTGGAACTGAGCGCCTGCTTTTGAAAGGAACGGAAATCTATGCTTAAGAAAAACAGAAAAGAAAATCCTCTGGACGAACATACGGCTCCTAAAACAGGCAGCTTATTAAAGAGACGCGTTAATTACGGGATCGGGTATGTTTTGCTGATTGTCGCTACGATCGTAGTGTTCGTGGTGGTGAATGTAATTCTGGAACGGCTGCCGATGTCTGTGGATCTGACGGCCAATGAGCAGTTTTCCATTACGGATGAAACGAAGGAAATTCTGGAGAATCTCAATGAAGACGTTGAAATTATTGCGCTTTACGATCGGGTAAAAGGAATGGCGGATACGCAGCGCGCAGAGGTGATCCGGATTCTGGATCTTTACGATGCGTATTCACATGTCAGCGTCTCCTATGTTTCTCTGGACAGCAACCCGAATATCGTCAACGAGACGGTAGGCCAGGCGAGCGCAGCCGCCTATTCCGAAGGCGACTATATCGTTAAAAGTGGAAAACGCACGAAACGAATTGCAGCAAACGACATGTTTGAAACGTCTACACAATATATCAGCAATATTATACCGGTTACTTATGCCACCGGCAATCAGACGGAGCTCCGGGTGAGCACGGCGATCAAATATGTGACGCTGGAAACGATCCCGAATCTGTACGTTTCTACCGGACTGCAGGAAGAAGACATGTCTTACTTTGGTAAAATATTCGAAGATCTGGATAACATGAACATTCTTGTAAAAGAAATCAACCTGTCCCAGGTTGACGCGATCCCCGAGGATGCCGGAGCGATCCTTTTCCTGAGCCCGAAGCGGGATTTGTCCGAGCTGGAATACGACATGCTGCACCAGTGGCTTTCTTATGACGGCGGGATGGCGTTTTTTGCATTCGATTCCGATATGACGGCGACGAGTCTGGAGCGCTTCAATCTCCTGCTTTCGGAGCTGTACGGTTTATCCGTCAACAATGATATCGTATCCGACGAGGAGGCCTATCAGATCGCAGCGGCGGCAAAGCCGTCGGTCATTACGGCGTCTGCGCAAAGCAACGGCCCGCTTTCCGTGAACCCTCTGAACAGAACGTACTTTTCCTATGATTCCAGAAGCATTAATCTGCTCAGCACCGCCGGATATTTTGAATCATTTCCGCTGATTCAGACCTCGTCTACCGCTACTTCGACTGCGTACGGGACGGGTGCGGAAACGGTAGGAGTCGCGACGCTGGCTGCGTGCGGTGAGTATTACGGAAACGGGGTGCATTCGCGTGTCGTCGTCTTGGGGTCAAGCCTCGGTCTTACGGATGAAAATATTCAGCAATATTCCGACACCGCATCCGAGCTTTTGTTCCTATACAGCGTCGACTGGATGCTGGGAGAGGACACGATGGAATCGCTGAATATTGAAACAAAACAGTATTCTACGACGGTTCTTACGGTAGACAGCGCCAAGAGCAAATGGATCTTTGCTTTTTCCGTGATCATATATCCGGTCGCTATAATTGCGGTCGGTCTGGTAATCTGGCTGAAACGGCGCCATCTGTAAAGTTCAGGAGGAAACGAGCTATGAAGCAGTACAAAACAACGATCATATCCCTTATTATAATCGCGGTGGTAGCGGCGGGGTTTTTCATTGTATCTGCCGTACTCGACCGAAATCAGACGAATGAGGATCCCGCCGGCGCCACCGCGGAAGAGCAATCGGGCGAGAAAATCTTTAATATCGAAAGCGTTTCGGAGATCGGCGCATACGAATGCAATATTGTCGACGACATCAAGCTGGAACGAGACGCCTCCGACGATTGGACTTGTACGACTTATCCGGATCTGGCACTCTATGAGGCCGGAATCGTCTCCGGACTTAACTCGATAAGGCAATGCATGGCGGTCCTCGTATACGAGGGTGAGATTACCGACGAAATCATAAGAAACTATGAAATTTCACGCACCGAATATATCAAGGTGCGGCTGAAGGACGGAACGGAATATACGCTGCGCTTCGGGATGCAGAAGCCGGGGACGTCGTCCTGCTTTGCCGTTGTGGAACAAACGAATAAAGTATATTTGATGAACAGCACGTATAAAGATTCCATTATCATAACGAAAGAAAATCTGCTTCACACAAAGATCTTTAATTTTAATGATGAAGGAAAAATCAAGGGAATAGAAATCCAAAAGTCCGGAGAGCAATTTGTGGTTCTTTCTGCGGTTTTGTCTAATGAAAACAGAACGTGGACCATGGAATTCCCTCTGAACAGAGAAGGCGACGATTCGCATATCGAGGATGTGCTTACGGCGGTGACTTCCTTGTATACTGAGGATTACATCGAGGGGGACTGCCAGGACCTTTCAAAATACGGTCTTGAAAATCCGTATTATGTTCTGCGGCTTACGGACAACAAGGGGACACAGACGCTGTCCCTCGGCAATAAGGTTCCGGCGGGAAATGCATATTATTGCATTTTCGGCGGAGAAAACAACGTTTTCACCGTAGGGACCTCTACGCTCACCTTCCTTGACGATACGGAGCTCAAGTACATGAATCCTTCCATTTTCAACAGAATGTACACGGAGCTTGAACTGATCAAAATCGACGTGACCTGCGGGGAATTTAATGAGTCGTACACGATGGGCTTCGACATTTGGGAGGACGGAGAACAGCTGTATTTTAACGATGAGCCTCTTCCGGATGACAATACCATTATCCGGGCATTCCGAAGAATGAATACGGCGCTTTATTCGCTCGATCTGGTCGGGCTGGCTCCCGAGCCGGAGACAAAAGGGGAACGTCTGATCGCAGTTGAATATCACACCAGCAGTGGGGAAACGATTCTTGTAGAAGGCTTCCGAAGAGATGAAACGACGATGAGCCTTTATGAGAACGGCGTCTATTGCGGAGGCTACGATCATATCCGCCAGATCACAGGGACCAATGAAGCTTACGGAATCCTTGGAACGCTGGAAAATTTCAGAACATTATCAGGAATGAATTAAGGCAAAGCTTCATACCATTATAGGGAACGACATCTGTAAAGAAGCTGTTTCAGATCAAAAATGCGTTTATTGTCGGCGCCGTTTATCTTTCTGCGATTATCGGCGCCGGCTTTGCTACCGGCAGAGAAATAATGACATATTTTGCGCGATTCGGATACCCGGGATTGATCGGCCTTTTCGCAGCGTGCGCTCTGATTGCGTTTTGCGGCGCAAAGGCGCTTCTGACAGTACTGCGCGGAGGACTTCGTGATCCGCATGCTCTGAATATCGCGCTGGGCGGAAAAGGCTTTGGGACGTTTCTTACGATCTGCTGCGGCTTGTTTGCCTATTCCGCTTATATTATCATGCTTGCAGGAATTCGGCAGCTCTGCGGCGGCAGTCTGGCGGCCGTCCTTCTCGTTTCGGTCTGTGCATATATCGTGTTATATAAAGGCTTCGGCATGCTTGTAAAGATCTGTGGGATCTGTGCGCCGCTCCTCGCGGTTGCAATCGCAATAACGGCGCTTGCGGGCTCCTTTACCGGAGACGGGGCCGCTGCGGCAGCCACTTATGAATGCAAGCCGCTTCAAATTGCAGTAAAAGCAATTCTCTATGCGGGATACAACGTACTGACTTCTATTTGCGTTCTCGGCCGTTCCCTTCATCTGCTGGAATCCGGAAAAACCGCCGTCCGGGGCGCAATCCTTGGCGCCGCAATGCTTTTTCTTTCCGGTGCGGCGGTGCTGGTCGCGCTGGTACACGGCGGTATTCCGCCGAATCGGTACGAAATGCCGGTATTGGCTTTATTTGCGGAAGAAAGTCTCGTTTTCCATGCGGTGCTTTTGATTACGATGTTCATCTCGGCGATTTCGGGATTAACCAGTACATGCGTTTTCTTTACGGGCCTTTTGCCGGAACGGAAAATGGGGATTCTTCTGGGCCTTGCCGCAATTCCTGCGACTTATATTACATTTGGAAAGCTTATGGATGTGCTGTATCCTATATTCGGCATCGCAGGAATATTTTTGATGATTGTACTTGCGCTGATAGGGAAGAAAAATGTATAATATCAAAAACAGGATCATATCGGAGAGGTCGGGAAGAGTTTGCCGGATACAAAAGAAAAGCACGAAAAACGGTCAAAGATCATACCGCATGGAGAAATGGACAAACGCCGTGCAGCGCAGAGAAGAAAGCGCAGGCGGCTCCTGGGCCTGATTGCCGCCGTCATTGCAGTCGTTTTGCTGATCGTGTTTTTCGCAAAGGGCGGATATGAAAAAATTCTTGATCTTCTGGGCATAGAACGGAATATTGCCGTGACGCCGACCATTACGGAAGTTGCGTGCGAGCTGAAAGGCGAACCCGTCATAGCCGGCGTCGGCGGTACGATAATCATTTATGACGAACAGGGCGTAACCGGTTACGGATCGGACGGGAAATGGAAGTGGAACGAGGCCTGTACGCTGGAAAATCCCGTCGTGTCCTACTGCGGCGGCAGCGTGGTTTATACGGATTCGGGCGGCACTGCCGCATACGCGTTCGGCCCGGAGGGAATCCTGTGGCGCTATGGCAGCGAGAAGAAGCTCATGGCCGTATTCGGCGGCGCTTCGGGGCAGATCTGCATGATCCATGAAGAAAACGAATACCTCTCGGCTGCAACGATTTTTGAATATGACGAAAAATCTTCCGCGCTGAGAGAGCTTTTCACTCGGAAATTCGGCTCGCATTATATGCTGGCGGGAGCCATTTCTCCGGACGGCAGACAGCTGGCGCTTTCCGGCGCATATTCGAATGGCGGCGACGCAGCCGGAATCGTATCCTTTCTGAGAATGTCCGACGGCGAAGTCTTTACAAGTAATGCGGAAGAGGAAATTTATGTAAAACTGTTTTACGCAGACGACGGAAGACTGTTTGCCGCAAACAGCGATTCCGTGCGCGTTTTATATCATTCCCTGACGGCGTCCTCCGAGGAAGATTCGGATCAGGAAATCTGGAACCGAGAAAATGGACGGGAACTGCTTACGGACGCCGTACTGGTGAACGGAAAATATCTTGTAGCGGCCCTGGGCTCCGAGGAATCGGGGAAAACCGTTGTGAAGGGCTACGATACCGCAGGAAAAGAACGTTTAAATTTTGAAATATCCGGCAATATTATCGGTATGCATACCGCCGGAGACGCCGTGCTGCTTTATACAGACCGATATATATATATGTATAATGAAAAGGGGCTCCTGATCGGGACGCAGGAGGCAGGCTTTACGATTAAGAAAGCCGTATGCACGGACAGCCGCCACGCCGCGGTATACGGGGACGGAAGAGTTCTTTCCGTATCGTTTCAATAAATTTTACGGAGGTCATGGAGATGTTGGTCGATATTATAGTTGTCGTAATCGTGCTTGCTTTTATTCTGGTGGGATGGAAAAGAGGCTTTATGCTTTCCGTTTATGCTCTTTTTTCCATGATTGTTGCCGTTGCGCTCGCCTGTGTTTTATCGCCCGCCGTATCGGCCGGGCTTGAAAAGACGGGGCTTCAGGATAAGCTGGAAACGAAAATTTCGGCTTATGTCGAAACCGAACTGACAGAGAAATTCGGAGAAAACGCTGACATCAGCACGGAGGAAGCCGCTGAAGAGCTTCCGCTTCCGAGCTTTTTGACGGGAAAAATCGCTGAGGATGCCGAAGAAAGCGCGGCGAGTCCGATAAAAAGCGTTTCCGAGCGCGTCGGAATAAAATCCGCCGAATTGATCTGCGGCGTCATTGCTTTTATTCTTATTTTTTTCATAGTAATGGTAATCATGATGGTGCTGAAGATTATATTAAAGCTGGCCTCGAAGCTCCCGGTGCTCAAACAGGCAGACGCGGTCGGCGGCGTGCTGATCGGTTTTGTACAGGGAGTTCTGTTTATCTGTGTCCTGGCGCTGCTGCTTTCCGTTTTCTCTTCGACTCAGAGCATGCGGGGGATCGTTTCGGCCGTGGAGGATTCGCATATTGCAAAATATATTTATGAAAACAATTTTATCGGCCAAATAATATCCCGTCTGTTTTGAATTTACGAAAATAGGTGTTGACAAACTATCTTTTTTTGTGTTACATTAGTCAATGCGCTTTAGGCGATGGAGGTGTAGTGACATGAGAGTAAAGGTAACGATGGCTTGTACGGAGTGCAAACAGCGGAATTATACGACGATGAAGAATAAAAAGAATAACCCGGACAGAATGGAATTCAGCAAGTACTGTAAATTCTGCAAAAAGCATACGCCTCACAGAGAAACGAAATAATTTTTCGATTTGCAGAATGCCAAGCAGTTTAAGGATGTGTTTTGATGGCGAAGGAAAAAGAAAAAAAAGCAAAGAAGCCGAATTTCTTTAAAAGAACAGGCACCAGGATCGCCTCTTTTTTTAAGGGAATCGTTTCGGAAATCAAAAAAGTTACATGGCCTACCAAAAAACAGGTTGTATCCAATACGCTGTCTGTTCTGGCGTTCTGTCTTGTGGTCGGGGCAATTATTTGGCTCGCAGATTTCGGATTGAAATCCCTGATGAGTCTAATTACCAGACTGAGCTGACCGCGGTTTCGGACGGACGGTAACCGGCAATCCAGCTGAAAGGAGGACGTGTATGTTTTTAGAGGATGTATCGAGCGAGCCGATGTGGTACGTCGTGCATACTTATTCGGGTTATGAAAATAAAGTTAAGGCGAGTCTTGAGAAAGTAATTGAAAACAGAGGCATGCAGGATTACTTTTTTGATATTATAATCCCCATGCTGGAAGAAGTAGAAATTAAAGACGGACGTGAGAAATCCGCCCTCAAAAAGATATTTCCCGGATACGTCCTTGTCAAAATGATCCTTACCGATGATACATGGTATATCGTGCGCAATATCAGAGGCGTGACGAGCTTCGTTGGATTTGGAAATAAGCCGCAGAGCTTGTCGGAGGAAGAAGTCCGCGCGCTTGGCGTCGATCAAACGAAAACAGCAGTGGATTATGAAATCGGCGATACTGTCCGTATCATTTCCGGCCCGCTTGAGAATTTTACGGGCGTGGTCGAGAGCATAAACGTAGAAAAGTCACAGGTTAAGGTGCTCGTGTCCATGTTCGGACGCGAGATTTCAGCAGAATTGGAATATTCTCAAATTCAGAGGATATTTTAATTATAGATTATTTGTTTTTTTAATTTTTTGGGAGGTGGAAATATGGCAAAGAAAATAGCAGCCGTAGTAAAATTGCAGATTCCTGCGGGAAAGGCTGCTCCTACGCCACCGGTTGGACCAGCCTTAGGTCAGCATGGCCTGAATATCATGGGATTTTGTAAGGAATTTAACGACAGGACAAAGGCGGATGCCGGATTGATCATTCCGGTTGTAATAACCGTTTATGCCGACAAGACGTTTTCGTTCATTACAAAGACTCCTCCTGCGGCGGTTCTTTTAAAGAAGGCCTGCAAGATTGAGAGCGGATCCGGAAAGCCCAACCGTGAGAAAGTTGCGAAGATCGCAAAAGCGGATCTGATGAAAATTGCGGAGCAGAAAATGCCGGATATGAATGCGGGAAGCGTGGAGGCTGCCGCAAGCATGCTGGCGGGTACCGCCAGGAGCATGGGCATCGTCGTGGAAGGCTGAGCCCCGGGGAGTATTTGTGATAAAGGAGTGTGAACAGACGTGTTTAGAGGCAAAAAGTATCAGGACAGCGCAAAACTCATAGACAATACAAAGCTTTACGATCCTTCCGAGGCTCTGGATCTTGTGGTAAAGACCGCGAAAGCAAAATTCGACGAGACCATCGAGGTGCATATCAGACTCGGCGTCGACTCAAGGCATGCGGATCAGCAGGTAAGAGGAGCCGTTGTGCTTCCGAACGGTACGGGTAAGACGAAAAAAGTTCTTGTATTTGCAAAAGGCGACAAAGCTGCGGAGGCGGAAGCCGCGGGGGCGGATTTTGTCGGCGCGGAGGATCTTGTCGCTAAGATTCAGGGCGAGAATTGGTTTGGATTCGACGTGGTGGTCGCGACGCCCGACATGATGGGAGTGGTCGGACGGCTCGGTAAAGTGCTCGGACCGAAGGGACTCATGCCGAACCCGAAAGCCGGCACCGTTACGATGGACGTCACAAAGGCGATTGAGGAATTGAAGGCGGGCAAGATCGAATACCGCCTGGACAAGACCAATATTATCCATTGCCCGCTGGGAAAGGCTTCCTTCGGAGCGGAGAAGCTGCAGGAAAACTACAGCACGCTTTATGACGCGGTCTTAAAGGCAAAGCCTGCCGCGGCCAAAGGCCAGTATATGAAAAGCATCATCGTGACATCCACGATGGGCCCGGGAATTAAAATCAATCCCGCAAAGGCGTAATCCCGGTGGCATCAATAAAACCGAATACCGTTTTTGACCGGAGACAGCAGGCATCGCTTTATAACGAATAAATCCCGCCGAGGTTTTTGGAATTCCGAGTGGATTCTTGACCCTTTTGTGTCTTCGGCGCAAAAGGGTTTTCTGTTTATTATAAAACTGACGGAACAATTTTAGAGGAGGTGTTTGTAAAGATGCCAAGCGAGAAAGTTTTAAAAGAAAAAGAAGCAATCGTCGCGTCTATCGCAGAGGAGATCAAGAATGCGGCTACCGTTGTTTTCGTAGACGCAAGAGGCCTGACGGTCGAAAAGGATACGGAACTCAGAGCCGGACTCCGGAAGGCCGGCGTCAGCTACAAGGTTCGGAAAAATACACTGACGCTGAAAGCAGTCAGAGAACTGGGCCTGGAAGGCCTGGAAGATTTCCTGAAGGGACCTACTGCGATTGCCGCATGCCCCAACCTGACGGATGCCGCAAAAATCATCAATGATTTTTCGAAAGAAAATAAAGCGGTTGAAATCAAGGGCGGAATTATGGAGGGAAAGGCCGTCAATGCGGATACGGTCAGAGAGCTGGCGTCGCTGCCGTCGAAAGAAGTGCTCATCGCCAGAGCGCTGGGCGGTCTGAATGCGCCGATTACAAGCCTTGTGATTGCGCTGAATGCAATTGCAGAAAAGCAGGAAGCCTGAGCAGCAGGCGATTACACAAAAATATAAAAAGAAAATGGAGGAATACAAAATGGCCAGTGAGAAAATACAAAAATTTATCGATGATGTCAAGGCTCTGACAGTTCTGGAGCTTAACGAGCTTGTCAAGGCTCTGGAAGAGGAATTCGGCGTGTCCGCTGCCGCTTCCGTTGCAGTTGCCGCCGGACCGGCCGCCGCAGCCGCAGGAGACGCCCCCGCAGCCGCTGAGCAGACGGAGTTCGATGTCATTCTGAAGAGCGCCGGACCGAATAAAATGAACGTCATTAAAATCGTTAAGGAAATTACGGGCGCATCTCTTATGGACGCCAAGAAGCTTGTTGACGAAGCTCCGAAGCCCTTGAAAGAGAAAATCAGCAAAGATGACGCCGCCGCAATGGAAGCGAAGCTGAAGGAAGCCGGAGCGGAAGTAGAGGTCAAATAATTTTTGTGCAGTTAAATTGTTCCAGTCGGAGAGGGCAGTAAAAAGCCCGGAAGAAAGCCACGGTTCATTAAAACAGAGAACCGTGGTTTTTTACTGCAGCTTGGCAAAATGAAATATTAATGCTACAATATGCATGCTATTTAAAGCTTCGAAGCAGGGAAACGCGGCCGTGGAAAACAAATGCAGCGATTTCTTCCTGCAGCGCCGGATGGAGGCGAAATGGTGGAAGCAGAGAAAACAGAAACAGCCGGAGATCTTTTCCTGAAGAGGTATGATCTTCATTTTTTAGAGGCCTATAGCAGTGAAGAGCTGTTTTATAAACGTTATTATGAGCTTCGTTCGCAGCCGGAGGCTCTGCGTTCATTTTTGGCTCCATATCGCGTGTCGGAATTTTGGCTTCCGGAAATCAACAGCGAGCATCAGAAGGCAAATCAGGTTCATACGATTTTCGATTATTTTGATGATGATATTATGGTAACGAAGCATACCCGCTTTTATCCTCTGTTTATTCATAAGCATGTTTTTTTCGAAATTATGGTAGTGATCAAGGGTAGCTGTGAAAACACGGTGGGCGGGCGGCGCCTGCGGATGACTTCGGGAGACATCTGTATCATCCCGCCGGGAGAAATTCACACCATCGGCATTTTTGATGACAGCATTGCGATCAATATTCTGATTAAGAGGGAAACCTTCGACGATGCGTTTTTCTCGTTACTGCCCCAAGAGCACTTTTTAACAGATTTTTTCAGAAAGAATCTCTACCTTGACGAGCACATTCCCGATAATTATGTACTAATCCATATAGAAGATGATCTTCCTGCAGAGACTGCAATCTGCGCGCTGATTTATGAGGATTTGCTGAGGCACAGAGGCATGGAGCAGAAGGCAAACGCACTTTTAAAGAAAAATTTGGTGCTGACAATTTTAAATTATTTTGCGTGCTACCGGAACGAAAACGGGAATATGGTAAAGGTCAGCAGCGGAAACCCGGAGAAAATGAACGAGATCCTGAAATATATCTATGACCGGCACGCTACTGCGTCTTTGGAGGAGGTGGCGGCCCATTTTCATTATTCACCGCAGCATCTCAGCAAGCTGATTCTTGAAAGCACGGGGTTTTCCTTTATTCGCATCCTTCAAAAGGCAAAAATCGCCCGGGCGTGCTTCCTGCTGGCCACCACAAAAATGAAAATCTGTGATATTCCCGGATCTGTGGGGTATGACAGTCTGCTGTATTTCAATCGTATATTTAAAAAAGAAATGGGCGTTACGCCCAGCCGGTACAGAAGCCTGTACGTAAATCATATTCCGCGGCAGTAGCCACTACAGGGAAAAACCTATAATCTTTCGGGGTTTGTATATAGTTTTTTCATACAAATCTTAAGAAATGTATGTGTTTTGCGCCGGATATGTGACTATCTGTGAATTTATTTCCCACTTTATAATATAAAATAGCTTGCACTTGATTAGGAGGTTATTTTATGCAAAAGAAGTGGTTTTTTATTTTAACGGCTATGATTGCTGCGGTCCTTTGCGTACAGCTTTTTGCAGTCAATGCTGCGACCTTTACTTATGAGGAGACGTATGAGGACTATGATCTCGAAACGACCATGGACGACATGTACATGTCCTTCGAGTGGACCGAACTATTCGGTTCGGGAAATGCAATGGTGCAGGGAGAGGAAAATAAATATCTGAACATCAGCGGATATTTCGCCATGGAATATGCGACCGCTCTGGATGAAAATGTCGATGCTTACAGTATTTCCTGCGATATGCGGGTTTTGGAGAACGGCGACGGTATCGGAATGTTTCTGCGCTCCGGCAATATGCTCTATAAAGACAACGTCGCCTGGCATCATATGGCAAACCCCTACATGCTGCCTATGCATTACTATGAGTGGGATTGGTATGCGGAAAATGGCGGCACGAAGGGTTCCTCCGGAATGGGCTCGTCCGGTATCGTGATTATGCCGCAACTCCAGGAGGGGACAAACGGCGTCATTAAAATTAATTTTAAAAGTCATGAAGAGGACGGCCTCAATGTCGGAAATATAAGCTATTCGTTTGATTCGCCGGTTCCGGTTTCGGAATTTTTCAAGATTACCGCGGAAGAACGTGATTCCGAAATCCGGATTTCCGTCAATTCCGAGCTGCTGGCGACGATTACGTTTTCCGAGGAGGGTGTTTATGAGGATGACGTTTTTTATGATACTCCGGCAGATTTCAAAGAGGTATATTACAAAAACGCTGTGTTAAAGGATGCTGCCGGCAATGAAGTGCTCAGCCTCAGCAACGCGAGAATTGCCGTGGATGGGAAGTTTGCGTTTGCCTCAAGAAACGGCGCTTTTGATTTGGACAATTTCAAGGCGGACTATATTTATGATGAGGTCGTGGAGGCCACGCCGGAAAACACTCCGTCGGATGCTTCGGATGCGACGCCTGAAGAAACGGCTTCTTTAGCGCCGATCCAGACCGCCGGGCCTTCCGAAGAAAGCAAGGGTCCGTCCGCAACGGATAACGGCACGGAAGACGGCGCGTCCCGCTCTTACGTATGGCTGATTATTGTAATTGCCGTTGCGGTATTGGCAGCCGTTGTCGTGGTTGTCATTATACGGAGCCGGAAGAAATCTGCGTAAGAAAGGAATCAGCAACATATGCAAAAAACGAGGTTTCTCCACTTTTTGGACGAATTTGGGAAACGCTTTGCCGCTTTGCTGCTGGGGCTGTTTTTTCTGACGGCTTATGCCTGCGGGGAACGCAATGAAACTGATTTTTCCTCCTCCGGCCTTCCAACGGGACAGATCGATCCGAGTGCGACGATAGATCCATCCGTAGCGTCGGATGATCTGGAGGCAACGATCCGGCTTCTGGTCAAGAACGATCTTCGGGAAAAGGGCGACAATCAGGCCATGCGGCAGTGCATTGCGAATTATGTCAGTACCTTTCAGATGTATTATCCCAATGTTTCCGTTCAGATCCGGTATGTAGATGAAATGAATCGTGAGCTGAAGGAAGACGCGGATGTGTTTCTGCTGACTGCGGAGGATTCAACTCGCTACATGGCTGACGAAAAGTATGACGGAACCGGATATGCCCGACAGTTTCTGGATCTCTCCGATTATTATGACCGCTTCCATACGGAGCGCGACCAGCTTCTGCTTCCTGCAATGAAGCTCGGTCAGGTCGGCGGATCCCAGCAATGGGTACCGTTCCAATATGACAGAGCCGTCATATATGCGGATAAAAGCGTATTTGAAGAGGCCGGAGCGGAAATCCCATCCGCCGACTGGACGTATGAAGATTTTACAAGACTGGTAAGCCAGCTGACCTTTGTTGGAAAAGACGGTCGATATACGGGAATTTATCTGGCCTATCATCAGGCGTTTGTATGGAAACTGTTTGTCCGAGGCGCCGGCGGAGACTGGTTTGATTCGGAGCTGAATCAGATTGTACTGACAGAAGGAAAGACGTATGAAGGCTTTCGCATGATGTTTTCTATGCTTGAGTCAGGGACCGCGCGCGGTAAGGATTTTAATCAAAACGGATCCGCCGCCTCCGAATCGGCTATGGCGATTGCATTTGCCTGTCAGCCTGAGCGCGACGGCGTTTATCAAGAATCTCTGGAACGTATGGAGGCAAATCCGGCAAAAAATACGGAGGCCTTGATGGAGGAGGGAAATCTGGTCATGCTGCCGCTGCCCGTCTTCCCTGCCGGGGAGGTTGGAATTTCCAATACCGCTTTCTGCAAAGGCTTTGCCGTATCCATAGACAGCGGACAGAAGGAGGCGGCAGCAGCGTTTGCCTTGTTTTCCCTCACGCTTCCGGGGCAACAGATCCTGAATCAGTATTTTGGAGGAATTCCGGTAAACCGCCGCGCCTTTTCGTTAGATTTTTGGAAAAAAGGTCTGCTGGCAGGAAGCAATGCAGATACCGTTCTGATCCGCATCGACGCGGATGAACGAGATGATTTCCTGGAGGCATTTGAAAGTGCGAGATATTTATACGACGGCGTCCTGCGGACGCGGACGCTGTTTGCTTCTCTGCTGTACCGGGACTATGCCACGGTACAGAAACGGAGACCGGAAAGCTATCGGCCCACACTTGAGACATTGGAACGGCAGCTTAACGCTACAATTCGGGATTATACATAGAGAAAGGAGGAGAAACGGGAATGAAAAAAGTTATGATGATTCTTCTTGCCCAGACCATCCTTCTTTCGTTTTGCCTGGCCGGGCCTGCTCCGCAGGGAAGCGCCTCGCAGCAGACGCCGGGTGTGTACGATACCTGGGTTGCTACGGACGGCTTGGGCCGCAGTCTGCCAAGCGCGGAGGAAGCGGGCGATACCCGTACGGACAAATATGTCGGATTGTTTTATTTCATCTGCCATGACGATCCTCAAAACGGCGGCAGCGGCACGCTGATAGATAATTCAAAGGTGTTTGCGGAGGGCGGCCTGTTTGCCGTCTGGGAAATGCTTCTGCAGGATCAGACGCATGTGTGGGGCGAGCCGTATTTCGGATATTACGTGAATACGGATGAATGGGTCTACCGCAAACACGCGGCGATGTTTTCCGCTTTAAATATTGACTTCATTTTTGTAGACCTGTCCAATAGCTTCCTGCACGGAGAAGGATTATTTATCCTGTTTGAAACATGGCATAAAATTCGTGAAGAAGGCGGAACGACACCGCAGATCGCACTCTTTTGCGGCTGGAGGCCTAGCACGGCGCGTTTTACCTTGGATGCTGTCTGGGAACGGATCTATCAAAATGAAGCGTATCGGGATCTGTTTTTTGAATGGGAGGGCAAACCGCTCTTTTTAGGCAGTCCGGCGGATTTAACGCAGGAATATCTGGACTTTTTTACGATTCGGGAATCCTGGGTAGGGACCGGTTCAAGCTCGGAGTACGTCTATACGGGTGTCAATCAGTGGAACTGGTTCGATCCCTATCCGCAGACGGTAGGGAAAAACGCGCGCGGGGAAAACGAGCACATTTCCGTATCTGCGGCAGGTCATGCAAATTCGGACACCAGCAGAAGCTATGTTGGCGACGGCGGAGCCCTTTCAGCGCAAAATGCAGATTTCGGATTCTCTTTGACGACTACCGGGGAAGGGCTGTTTTTTCAGCAGCAGTGGGAGTATGCGCTGCAGGTGGATCCGATGGTTATTACCATCACGGGATGGAACGAATTTTCGGTGGGCGCACAGTCCAACCTTGGAGAAGGGCAGGTCATGGCCGGAACCTATCACGTAAACTTCAGTGATCCGCAGTATGACCGGCATTACATTGATCTTTTTAATACGGAATTCAGCCGCGACATCGAACCGATCAACGGATTTTTCAATGATAATTATTATTATCAGATGGCGTCATATATTCGAAAATTCAAAGGAACGGCGGCGGTTCCCCGTGCTGAGGGTGGCCGGGACATCGATCTGTCTGCGCCCTATGAGGAACAGTGGGCGGACGTAGGACCTCTTTTTTGCGATACGGTGGGAGACATCACCCACCGGGACAGTCCTTCTCTGGAAAATGTCTATCGCTATGTCAATACTACGGGCCGAAACGATATTGTTTCCGTAAAGGTTTCTAAAGAAAACGGATATACGGCGTTTCTGATTACCTGCGCGGAGGAGCTTGTATACGGTGCAGAAGGTGTGGCCGGCAGGGAGGGTATTGATTTCAAGGAACTGGAAGACGGCGCCTTGCAGACCTTCGTGAATGCATCGGAAGGAGACGTGTCCGAAGCAGGTTCCAATTGGATGAATTTGCTGATCGACAGCGATCAAAATGCGGATACCGGATGGGAAGGATATGACTATATCCTAAACCGCAGCCGGGACGGCAAGACGGTTTCGGTAGAAAGATTCCTGTATAATTCCTGGGAGTTTGAACGCGTAGGCCAGGCGGAATATGTTATTGATGGAGAAAACCTTGTCATTCGGGTTGCGGATTCTCTGGTCGGATTGGAGGGACGTGATCAGTTTGATTTTAAAGCGGCGGATAATTCTGTTGCCGACGGAGATGTGCTGAAGTTTATGACGTTAGGCGATGCGGCGCCGGATAACCGATTTAACTTTCGTTATATTAAACAAAGCGGAGGCTCCGGCGGGCATGGGGAAGGCGTTTCTGCCGCGGTGTTCAAAGGAGTCGGTATTTGCGCCGGGATATTGATCCTTACGGGATTGTGCGTGGTCGCGGTAAAGGCTTGCGTGGCCAAGCGAAAAAAATAAGTTATTTTGCATAAAGCAAGAAGACAATATATTTAGAAATGGAGGAGTTTGTATGTGTGGAAGGTGTAGTTGGAAAAAGCTGGCTTTTGTAATGGCAGCAGTTCTTTTGCTGGTAACCGGTTGTATGGTACCGGCAATGGCTTCGGAGGTACCGGAAGAATGGGGACTTCCGATAACGACGTATGAATATGATTTCTCAAAAGATACGTTTAATACGGATCTGGGGCATGCCGGCGTCGAATCGGACTTCGAGACAGACTGGAGCTGTGAATTTCCGATGGGCTTTGGAGGCGCTATCGGCTCAGAGGAAGACAGAGGAAATTTCTTTGCTTCCATGACGTTTTTCGGCCTGAAATATAATCAGGTGATGGAGACCGCGTATCGATTTGCCCTCGATATGAAATATGATCGCGGCCCGTACGGCGGCTTTGCGGTACGCTGCGGAGTACCCGTCAAACTGACGGTGGGCACTCCCTGGACGATCAACTATTATGAATTGGATCGCTATCAGGAAAACGGCGGCGCGAATGCAGATACCGGTATAGGCCCCAGTGGAATTTATGTATTCCCTACAGCCGAGAATCAGATCCGGATTGCGATTAAAACCATAGAGACAGACGGCTCTTATCTGGCAGAAGAACAATTTAATATTGACATGGGATACGATGTGGCGGGACGCTTCATCCGTTATACAGTGCTGGATACGGGAAGCGAACTTTCCGTGTATGCCGGCAGCGATCTGGTTGTCAGAATTGCCTTTTCTGATGCGGGCACGTATGACGTCTTTGCCGAGGACAAGGATGAGGAATATTATAAGACGGCGGTTTTGTACAATGCTGACGGAACGGAAATCGGAAGCGTTGACGGAAACGCCAGAATCGCGGTAAAGAGCGGCATCGCCCTGATGCAGCGGGGAGACGTTCCGGGCGGTATTTCCTATGACAATATTCTCATAGAAACTTATGAACCGGAGCAGACGCCGCCGGAGGAGGAAACGCCGGATCTTCCGGATGATCCGGAGCCAAGTGCCCCGACGGATCCCGAGCCGAATACGCCTACGGGTGAGTCCGGAATGCTCGTATTTGCAGTGGGAGTCATTTTGCTGGCCGCCCTGGCGCTGCATAGCAGAGCGCGGCTTGCCATGAGGCAGAAAGGACGCGCAGAAGAGGAGCAGAATACCTAAACAGGAGGGCAGTATGCACAAAATTACTTCGATCCGCATAGCCGGTACGGATATCGGCCAATACACGATCCTTTACGCGTCGGACAGTCATCCCGCGGAGATTAATGCGGCCAAAGAGCTACAGCGTTATATATATAACAGCACCGGCGTCTTGCTTTCGATGTCTGAAGACGGTACGCCCGGCCGGGAAAACGCTCCCGAAATCTGTATCGGCGGTACGAACCGGAACGAGCCCGAGACATTTGACGGACAAGAGGAAGCTTTTCATATTTATTATAAGGCGCCGCGGCTTTATATTGCCGGCGGCGCGAGAGGCACGCTTTACGGGGTTTATGCATTTTTGGAAACCTATCTGGGATGGCGTTGGTTCGCGCCGGACACGGAGAAATGCGTGCTCAGCGGCACGGTTGAAATCCCGGCGGACTGTAATTTGTATTGCCGCCCTGCTTTGGAGTACAGAGATGTGTATTGGTTCAGTGCTTTTGACACTCCCTGGGCGGTGAAAATGAAGCTGAATGCATCGGGAGACCATCGAAAATTAGGCCCCGAATACGGAGGTGGAATCGGCTATGGCGGTCCGAGGTTTGTTCATACCTTTTCTGATTTTATGCCGTTGTCAGAATATTTTCAGGAGCATCCCGAATATTATTCCCTGCGCGGCGGCGCCCGATGCGGAGAATATCTGTATACCCAGCTCTGTCTGACGAATCCGGACGTATTGCGGATCATTACGGAGAAAATACTGGCTTATATGGAGGTGCATCCGGATACGCGCATTATTTCTGTTTCTCAGGATGACAGTTATGTGGGGGACAGCTATTGCCACTGTGCCGAATGCGAAAAAATCCATCGGGAAGAAGGATCGCCTATGGGCTCGCTTCTGCGGTTTGTCAATGCAATTGCGGAAACCGTAAAAATACAATATCCGCATTTAAGCATCGATACATTAGCGTATCAGCATACCTTTGAACCGCCGCTTCATACGGTGCCGCGCGACAATGTAATCATCCGGCTGTGTACCTGGAATCCGATTCTTTCCCAAAAGCATATCGAAAGGCGGAACATCCGGGAAGCCCTGACGCGCTGGAAGGCAGTATGCAACCGGATTTATATCTGGGACTACACTACAAATTTCAGCGATTACCTGGCAACTTTCCCCAATTTTGCAAACTTACAGCCTAATGTGAGACTGTTTGCGGACAATCACGTAAAAGGTATTTTTGCGCAGGGAAATTATCAGTCTGTAAGCGGAGAGTTTGGGGAGCTGCGCGCCTACCTGCTGGCCCGGCTGCTCTGGGAGCCTGAGATGGAGCCGGATGCTTACTATGGGCATATGGATGCGTTTTTAGAAGGCTATTATGGGAAGGGTTGGCGTTATATCAGAAACTACATCGATTATGTCCAGGGAATTGTTTCGGGTTCTTCCGTGAGCAATCGAGGGACTCCGACGGAAATTTTGCCGCCGGAGCGGTTTGACCTGAAGCTGGCAAAGTCATGGTGGGACCAGGCGGAGGCTATGGCGGATTCGCCGCAGGATCGGGCGCATATTGAAAAATCAAGGCTGCAGCTTCTGCATTGGGAATTGTTCCGTGACGGTCACACCGACGAGAAGGACGAGAAGGCGCAGGCCTTTTATGCGCTTCTGAAAAAGCACGGGATCACTCATCTGAATGAAGGCGCGGCGGTTCCGGTTCCTTCCTGCGGCGCGGAGCAGTAAGAGCGCGCGGCCTTCAGGAAAAACGGCGACAGCGGCAGGGGCGGTATCAGCCTCTGCCGCTGCGTTTATTCTGTTCCGCATTCTTTTGCTCGAGCGAGCTTCCGAAATTACGGAAGCATCGTAGGCGTAGCTGCGGGCGTTGCCGTAGCCATATGGTCGTTTGTTCTGTCATGCTCATCTGTCATGAGATCCTCAATCGGATTATCCGTGTGGCGCGATTCCGTCGCATGGTTTGCCCCGTCGCCGACGTTGCCGTCTTCCTTACGGCAAGCGGAAAGCGAACAAGTCATGCAGATCGCAGCCGCGGCAAGAAAACACGAAGCGATTCTCTTAAAATTCATCTATCTCAACCTCCGAACTCAAATTCTCGTCATTTAAAATCGCGAACGCAGCTTCCCTCCAAAACATGCGTTCGAATATTACTATTTGTAAAAATAAAAATTTTATTCAAATCCTTGCGTGCATCTTGCATATTTTTACAAAATGAGAGATAATATTAAATGTAATTTCATGTAACGGAGGTTGTAAAATATGTCCTTTTGCGGAAAGTGTGGAAAAGAACTGAATGACGGCGTAAAATTTTGCCCTGCATGCGGCGAGCCCACGGAAAACGGGACGCAGCAGAGCGAAAAAAGTACCAGCTACGCAGGCGACGCATACCAGAATGCGAAAAGCAAAGTCGAGACAGTATTGAATACGAAGGACACGAGCGGGGAATATGCCAGAGAAGATATTGAGAAAAACAAGGTGATCTGCGCGCTGGCGTACATACCGATTCTTTTTTTCCTTCCTCTGGTAGCATGCCCCAAGGATTCAAAATTTGCCAAATTTCATGCGAATCAAGGTCTGCTGATTTTGATTCTGGCCGTCGTCTGTAATGTTATCGGAAGCTTGATCGGACTGATTCCGATTTTTGGAACGATCGTATGGGTACTGCTGGATCTCGTGATCTTCGGCGCCTTTTTGTTCGGCCTGATCAATACGCTGCAGGGCAAGGCAAAAGAGCTTCCCTTCATAGGCGGAATTCGTCTGATCTGATTTCATTCGTTAAAATATTGTATTCGGAGCTGATCGGAAATTAATGCAATCAGTTCTTTGACGCAGAGCGTGTAATTTGATGCGTCGACGTCGTAGCCCAGTATGGTGCGGAGGATGTATTCTTTCCCGCAGGCATTGTTTACATGGGTAACGGCTCGGGCGATTGCACGCTCTATGTGTCGGACATTCGTGTCAAATTCCTCTGCTAGCTTTGCATACAGGCGGGACGAAATGTCGGGGAGCTTGCTTTTGCTCAGTGTAGTATGGATTACGGCGCTTTTTAAATAATGATAACCGGCAAAATGTGCCGGTAATTTTAATTTGTGGAAAAGTTCGCTGAGGATTCTGGATAATTCGGTTTTGGACGGGCGCTCCGGAGCTTCTTCTGCTTCACGGCTGCGGACCATGTGAAGCGTATCGTAAAGTACGCGCGGATTATCTAAATTCTGCATAAACAGCTGTGCGCCTTCGCGGATCGCCTGCGGCATATAGGCCTCTCCTTCTTTGCTGGATGCTGTAGTAATGACTTTCACTCTGTTCGATGCATTCCGGCAGAGCTTACGGATAATGGCGTTCATGCTCTCGTGGTCGAGAGACAGGTCTGAAATCAAAACATCCGGCGACAGTCGTTCGCATAATTCCATGATATCTGTCGTATATTTCGAAGAAGCAATCATGCTTACATCCTCAAACGAAGCGATATTATTTGCGATTTTCTGTAAATATTCGTCGTCGCCGATCGCAGCGATAACCCTCATTGCACTTGGAAGCGCCACTGTTACCATCCTTTCAGTTATTTTTTTACGGGACAAAATGATAGCATGAAATTCGAAAAAAGTCAAACATAAATTTCTATAATTATAACATTTTTGGCAGACATGTTATTCCTTGTAAAATTTAAAAATAAATAGTTAAAATCGGGGGCTTTTTCGGATAAATTATGAGGATTTAAGAATATTTCCCGGGGAATAAAGAATTTTTTGACAAAATCAGAGGCCGCATGATAAAATGCGGCTTACTCGGTAATACGAAGAAGGACAATGCAGCACGCCGACGTTACAAAATAGACATATTTCAATTTACGAAAGAGAAAGGTGATTGCTGTGAGAAGAGAAAAGTATTCTATTTTTGTCGTGGACGGGGATGTCGGCTTCGCGGATGAGCTCGGGAGGCGGATCCTTGCAAGAAGCGATATGGATTTGTGCGGAAAGGCGTACAGCGGCGATGTCGTACTGCCTATTGTAAAGGAGAAAAGACCGGATATTATTATCATGGACCTTACTCTGCCTGCACTAGACGGAATCAGCGTGATTCGGATGCTTCAGAAGGAGCTGACGTACAGGCCGATCATCATTATTACATCCGCTTATTCCAACGACATGCAGCGATATCTTATCAATGATATTCCCAATGCCTATTTTGTACGGAAACCGATTTCTTTCGAAAATTTACTGGACCGAGCGTCGGAACTTGTACAGGCCGCGTCCGGATTTTATGCAAAAGCAGCCGGTGAGAATGTCGAGGCAGAACGTGCCTTTTATAGAATTCTGCGTTACAACAGCGCGGATTCTACATTTAAGAGGATTACCAGTCTTCTGCATGATCTTGGCGTTCCGGCACACCTCAGCGGATATGGATATCTTCGGGATGCAGTCTGCATGGTGATCGAGAACCCCATATTAATCAATAATATGACGAAGCAGGTATATCCCGCGCTTGCCGCAAGAAGCGGCAAAACGCCGGCAAGCGTTGAAAAAGCCATCCGGACCGCCGTAGAAGTATCCTGGAGCAGGGGAAGAGCCGAAATCCTGGAAGAGGTCTTCGGCTTTACGGTCAATTCACAAAAAGGAAAACCCACCAACACGGAATATATTGCCATGCTGGCGGATCGTTACAATGTCTGGATGAAATAAAAACGAAAAAGAATATCAGAACAGCGCGGAGCCCGTCGTTCTGGGGAACGGAAGCACATCGCGGATATTGGGAATCCCGGTAGCATACATAATGAGACGCTCGAAGCCAAGACCGAAGCCTGCGTGCTTTGTGCCGCCGAAACGGCGAAGGTCAAGATACCATTCGTAGGAGTCTTTTTCCAGCCCGAGTTCCGCGATTCGCCGCTCAAGATACGCAAGCCGCTCCTCTCTCTGGCTTCCTCCGATAATTTCTCCGATGGCGGGAACAAGAAGATCCATTGCGGCAACCGTCTTCCCGTCGTCATTGAGACGCATATAAAACGCCTTGATGTCTTTCGGATAGTCCGTAACGAACACAGGCTTCCGGAAGATCTGCTCTGTCAGGCAGCGCTCATGCTCGGTCTGAAGATCACAGCCCCAATATACCTTATATTCAAATTTATCGTTGTACGGTTCCAGCAATGAGATTGCTTCCGTATACGTTACGCGGCCGAACTCAGAGGACGCGACGAATTTCAGGCGTTCGATGAGCTCTTTATCGTAATACTGATTCAAAAAGGCTAAATCAGCCGGACACGTATCAAGAATATAATTTAATATATATTTTATCATATCCTCCGCAAGCTTCATATCGTCGTTTAGATCCGCGAATGCAATTTCCGGCTCAATCATCCAGAATTCGGCGGCGTGGCGCGCCGTATAGGACTGTTCCGCGCGAAACGTAGGGCCGAACGTGTAGATCTTGCCGAACGCCATTGCCATCGCCTCGCCCTGAAGCTGCCCGGAAACGGTAAGAAAAGCGCTCTTCCCGAAAAAATCCTTTGAATAATCGACTGTGCCGTCCTCCGTACGGGGCAGGTTTTCCAGATCGAGCGTGGTGACGCGGAACATTTCGCCCGCTCCCTCACAGTCGCTGCACGAGATCAGCGGGGTGTGCGCATAGATAAAGCCTCGCGAATGAAAAAACTGGTGAATGGCAAAGGCCGCCGCCGAGCGGATCCGGAACGCGGCGCTGAACGTATTGGCCCGCGGCCGAAGATGCGCGATCGTGCGAAGATATTCCATGGAATGCTTTTTCTTTTGGAGCGGATAGTCCGGCGAGGAGGCGCCTTCGACAACGATTTGATTTGCCTTGATTTCAAATGGCTGCTTCGCCTCCGGCGTCAGCACAAGCGTGCCGGTGACGATGAAGGCGGCGCCCACATTCTGTTTTGTAATTTCGGAAAAATTCGGAATGGCATGCTCCTCGAAAACAACCTGGATTCCTTTAAAATAGCTGCCGTCGTTCAGATCGATAAAACCGAGCGATTTGGAGTCACGTATGGTACGGACCCAGCCGCACACCGTAATTTCTTGGCCGGCGAACGCTTCGGGCGACGCATAAATCCGAGCAATTTCTGTTCTTTCCATCTGATACCATTCCTTTCAAAAATAAAGATCGGACTGCCATAAAGTACCGATTTATTTATCATAGCACAATATCCTCGTAATATCAATGATTTGCCATTAAAACGCCATATATTCGGAATACTATGAAAAAGCAGATGTCCCGGCATGACAAAAACAACGGGGCTTGTTATAATATTGACAGCAACGATCTGCAATGGGGTGGTAAAATGACAAAATTATTGATAGCGGACGATAACAAGCAGATTACATCGGTACTGGCCGAATATGCCAAAAAAGAAGGGTATGCGGTAGAGATCGCAGGCGACGGGGTAGAAACGCTTGAAAAATTCAAAAGCTTTGAACCTGACCTCATTTTACTTGATGTGATGATGCCTCGCATGGACGGGTTTGAGGTGTGCCGCGATATCCGAAGAGAGTCGAATGTGCCGATCATCATGGTGACCGCCAGGGGCGAAGATTTTGAAAAGATCATGGGCCTTGATATCGGTGCGGATGATTATATCGTCAAACCGTTTTCCTGTGGGGAGGTTATGGCTCGGGTGCGGGCAATCTTGCGCAGAATCAGTCTGAGCACGGATAACAGCAAAATTTTTACCTGCGGAAATCTGATGATCAATCTGGAAAATTACGCGGTGGAAATCGATGGCGAGCCCGTACGGCTTACAAAAAAGGAAATAGAAATATTATGGACGCTTGCGGCGAACACAAATAAGGTTTTCTCCCGCGACGTTCTGCTTGACAAGCTCTGGGGATTTGACTTTTACGGAGACAGCCGCACGGTGGATTCACATATCAAGCGGCTGCGGGCGAAGCTGGATGAACATCCGCACGAGGGATGGGATATTGAGACGATCTGGGGAGTCGGATATAAATTTGCGGTGAAGTGAATGGTATGGCAGAGAAAAGGCGTAAAATCAGATTCAGTATAGCCAACAAGCTGGCGCTGTGCTTTACCGCCGCAATTCTTGTGCTGACCGTAGTGATCGGCTCGGTTTTCACTGTGCTGTTTCGGAACTATTCTAAGGATGTATACCGGGACAACATGAAAAAAACGGCGAGCTCCATCGCATCCGTGATGACGAGCGTCATACGGGACGGCGGCGGCTCTTTATGGGATGCTTTTATCGAAAATGAAATATTTGGCAATCCGGGCTATTCGGAACGGATCGACGGGAAAAATGTCGTTTATCTTGATGGTCCGATGCTGATTCGTTTTGTAAAGGAAATCACGGATGCCGACGTCTGGCTGATCGATTCTTCGCTGAATATTTTAACAACCTCGCAGGATTCCGACACGGAATACAGCAGTCAGTATAGTTTCAATACGCTGCCGTATTCGGCGCAGAAATTTATTGCGAAAATTTTTGAGGATCAGGGCTACGAGGTCTATGGCGAAAACTTCAGCGAGGTATTGAATGTGGAAATCATGACGGTCGGAAGGCCGGTTTATTCGCCGGGCGGACAGGTGATCGGAGCCGTTCTTCTTCATACTCCCGTGAAGGGGATGCTGCAGACGATTAATCAAGGACTCCTGATCCTGCTTGTCAGTCTGGCCTGTGCGCTCCTGATCGGAACGGTGTTATCCGTTTTTCTGTCGCACAATATCGTCAGACCGCTTACAAAAATCAATCATACGGCGCTGCTGCTTTCGGAGGGCGATTATACGGCACATACCAATGTGAATCGCCGCGACGAGATCGGGGAGCTTGCGCATACGATGGATGAAATGGGAGACAAACTTAGAAAGGCAGAAGAAGAAAGTGAAAAGCTGCAGAAAATGCGCCAGGATTTCGTAGCAAATATTTCCCATGAGCTGCGCACGCCGGTTACGGTGATCCGCGGCTCTTTGGAAGCGCTTTGCGACGGCGTGGTAACGAAGCCGGATATGGTGGAGGAATACCACAGGCAGCTGCTCGGCGAAAGCATATATATGCAGCGCCTCGTAAACGATCTGCTCGATCTTTCTCGGCTTCAGAATCCGGATTTTAGCATCAACATTTCTGAATTCAATTTATATGACTGCATCAGCGATGCCGTAAGAAGCGGACATAAAATCGCTCAGGAGAAAGGACTTTCCATTGATTTTCAATACGACGCCACGCTTTATCTGATGAGAGGAGACTATGACAGGATTCGTCAGATGCTCCTGATCATTATTGACAACGCAGTAAAATTTACGGATCAGCCTTCTCATCCCATCCAGATTGTTTTGGAGGGCAATACGGTTTCCATAACGAATACCGGCCCCGGTATCAAACAGGAGGATCTGCCGCTGATTTTCGAACGCTTTTATAAGTCACGGTCTGAGAAGAATAAAAACGGAACGGGGCTCGGCCTTGCGATCGCAAAGCAGATTGCTTCCCGGCATAATATCGGGATTTCCGTCAGCAGCATCGAGGGCGGTCAGACGACATTTCGATTTGTATTTCCGAATAAAATATGATATTGTAAACATTGTTCATTTTCAGATGGGGGCGGCAATGTTTCAATGTTCGACAAACAGTGGATTTTTAATATAGAGCAGCACAATCGCTATCTTTCGGAATGCAGAGCGCAGGGGAAAACACCTTCTTTTATTGATGAGATTTTTTTTAGACGCGGATTCCAGGGAGCTCCCGGAGGGCTTGACGACCTTTCGGATCCCTATGTGCTGCCGGATATGGATCGCGCGGTGGATCGGATTCTGGCCGCGGCCGAGGAGGGAGAGCGCGTTGCCGTATTTGGGGATTATGATGCCGACGGGGTAACAGCGTCGGCTGTTTTATATCATTTTTTTAAAAATTTTTTGGAAATGGATGTCCTTTGCCATATTCCGGACCGCCTTTCCGAGGGATATGGCATGTCGTGCGGCGCGGTGGATCGCCTCGCAGAAGAGAACGTGACGCTGATCGTAACCGTAGACAACGGGATCGTGGCCTTCGAAGAAATTGCCCATGCCGCTGCGCTGGGAATCGACGTCGTCGTTACGGATCATCACAAATGTGCAGACCGCCTTCCAGAGTGCAGTGCCGTTGTAGATCCCTGTATTTTGACAGAGAAAACGCCGGCAAGCGATTTATGCGGCGCAGGCGTAGCATACGCGCTGATCCGCGCGATCGCAGATGTCTTGGGGCTTTCCGACGAGATCCGTCGCTACGTCCCCATTGTAACGGTAGGAACGCTCGGCGATGCGGTCGCGCTTACGGGAGACAACCGGATTCTGGTAAAATACGGGATGGAGCATCTCACGAAGCTTGGCTGGACGGGACTGAACATGCTGGTCGATAAGATTTCAGGAGGGAAAGAAGGAAAGATCACGTCCACCTTTATTTTATTTTATCTGGTACCGAAGCTGAACGCCGCCGGGAGGCTTGGAAATGCAGACCGCGCATTTCGTCTTTTAATCTCAGAGAACGCAGAGGAAGCGGCGAGCCTGACGGAGGAGCTGATAAGCGAGAATACCAAACGGCAGGCTGCAGAGGCTGAAATCACACAGCAGGCGATGCAGCCGGAAAATTTGGTAACAGGCGAGGACGATGCGGTGGTCGTGGCACTTGGTACGGACTGGCATCCCGGTGTGATTGGAATCGTAGCGTCACGGCTGACCGAGAAATACGGGAAGCCGTCGTTTGTTCTGGTAAAAGACTCGGAAGACACGGCAAAGGGTTCTGCCCGCTCGGTAAAGGGCTTTGATCTGCATAAAGCGCTGTCCGGCTGCGCCGGACTGCTGGAACGGTTCGGCGGACATGAAATGGCCGCGGGACTTGGAATCCGCCTGGAAAACCTCCGGCCATTTATAGATTCTCTGAATAAATACGGCGCTGAGCATTCACAATATATAACGGAGCCGCCGAACCTGGAAATCGACGCCGTCGTTTTGCCTGAGGAACTGACGGTTGAAACGGTATCTCAAATTTCAGAGCTTGAACCGTACGGGACGGGCAATCCGCAGCCGCTGCTTTGCGTCAGAAGGCTTCGGATTCATCACTGTACGAAGGTCGGAGAAACGGGAAAGCATCTCAAAGTGTCTTTCTCCGGGGAGACTGCAGACGGCAGGAAGCTTTTGCTGGATGGCATAGCGTTTTCCCAAAGCGGCTATGAGGCGATCGTCCGGCGGATCGGCTGTATGTGCAGCGTAGTATGCCGGGCGGAATTGAACGAATGGATGGGAAAACGGAGCGTATCGCTCCTGATTTCGGATCTGCACGATGCGGATTACGATATTGATAACGGCCTGAAATGCGTGTATAATAGCGATTATATCACCGGACGCGGCTTCGCTCTGGAACGCAGGCTGCTGGCGGTGATGTATAAACAGCTCCTGGCTTATGGAGATTCATTCAAATTCAGCGATCTGTACCGCATCAGGGAAAATATGAGGAAACTGGGTCTGGAATGTACCTGGTACGAAATCAGAAACGCGATCGATATTTTTACGGAACTCGAGCTGATCAAAAGAAAGGACAAGCAAAATTTCAGCATCGTGAAGCAGCCGGGGAAAACGGAGCTCGGCGCATCCGCTGTTTATTGCAGGGCGCAGGTGCAAGGGTGATCTTACATGGAGTATGCGGAACAATTTCAAAAATTGGAAGAACTGCTGAAGGCGCACAATCCGGGCGTTGATCTTACCATGCTCGAAAAAGCGTTTGCGCTTGCAAGCGAAAAGCATAAAGATCAAAAACGGAAATCCGGGGAGCCCTTTATCATACACCCTGTTGCCGTAGCCACGATGCTGGCGGAAATGGACATGGACATGCCGTCCGTCATTGCGGGCATGCTGCATGACGTGGTGGAAGACACCTCTGTCACGATTGAGGAGATTCGGGAAATCTTCGGCGACGAAATTGCGTATCTGGTAGACGGCGTAACAAAGCTGAAGCGGATTCCCACGTCTACAAAAGAAGAGCTCCAAAACGAGAACCTGCGTAAAATGTTCCTTTCCATGGCCTCAGATATCCGCGTCATTGTGATCAAGCTTGTAGACCGCCTGCACAATATGCGGACACTGCAGTATGTAAACACAGACGCCCAGATTACAAAAGCGCGTGAAACACTTGAAATTTACACGCCGCTGGCGCATCGTCTCGGTATGACAAAGATCAAATGGGAGCTCGAGGACCTGTGCTTCAAGTATCTGGAGCCGGAAGCGTACAACAGTCTTGTGACGCAGATTACTCAGCGGCGAGATCAGCAGGAGGCATATATCAAAAAAGTGCTTGACGCGATTCGCATCCGGCTGGACGAGGCCGGCATCAAAGCGTTTCTGGACGGAAGACCGAAGCATTTTTACAGCATTCACAAAAAAATGATCGCACAAAATAAAGCGCTCAATCAAATCTATGATCTCTTAGCCATCCGCGTCATCGTAGATACCGTGCAGGAATGTTATACGGTGCTTGGGATCATCCATGAAATGTATACGCCGATGCCGGGACGCTTCAAGGACTATATCGCCATGCCAAAGCCGAACATGTATCAGTCGCTCCATACCACGCTGATCGGCCCGGACGGACAGCCCTTCGAGGCGCAGATCCGAACGTGGGAGATGCATAAAACGGCAGAAATCGGAATCGCGGCGCACTGGAAATATAAAGAAGGCGGAAAGAACGGAAAAACCTCCGACTATGACGGAAAGCTGGAATGGGTAAGAAATCTGCTGGACAATCAGAGAGAAGTGGAAGATCCCGACGAATTTGTGGAAACATTCAAAATGGATCTTTTTACAGACGAGGTTTTCGTATTTACCCCGAAGGGCGACGTCAAATGCCTGCCGAAAGGCTCTACTCCGATTGACTTTGCTTATGCCATACACAGCGCCGTCGGAAACCGCATGATCGGCGCAAAAGTAAATGGCGAAATCAAGCCTCTGAACTATAAGCTTTGCACGGGGGATTTCGTGGAGATCATTACGTCTCAGTCCAACCATGGGCCCAGCAGGGATTGGCTGAACATTGTGAAAAGCTCCGAGGCAAAGAGCAAGATCCGCCAGTGGTTCAAGAAAGAATGCCGCGACGAGAACATCGAGCGGGGAAAAGAAATTATTGAGCGGGAACTAAAGAAGCAGGGCTTCCGGCACGAACAGCTTTTTAAAACGGAGTGGCTTGAGCCGATTCTCAAAAAATATAAATTTTCCTCATACGACGATCTGCTTAACGTGATCGGCTTTGGCGAGCTGAGCGCGCAGAAAATTGTCAATATGCTGAAGGAGGAATATCAGAAATCCATTTCCGGAAGCAAGGAGGAAGAACTGCTCGCCAAGCTGGAGGCGTCGAAAAATCCCAAAAAGGAGCGGCAAAAGCAGCATGCCTCCGATAACGGCATCATCGTAAAAGGAATCGACAACTGCCTCGTGCGTCTGTCGCGCTGCTGCAATCCCGTCCCGGGCGATTCTATCGTTGGATATATCACAAGGGGACGCGGCGTATCGGTCCATCGAACAGACTGTCCGAATATCGTCGCCATGAGCGAGCTGGAAAATCGTGTGATCGACGTGCGATGGGCGGAAAAGAGCAAGAGCTCCTATATTGTAGACATTTCCATTAAAGCGGTCGACAACAGCAACCTGCTGCTGCAGATCGCAAAGCTCATTGCGGAATCCAAGCTTCCGATGAAAGCGATTAATGCGCGGACGACGCGTGACAATTATGAGCTGATAGACCTGACGGTCGAAATTACGGACAGAAGTGAGCTCGACAAGCTGGCGAAAAAAATCAACGGCATGGAGAACGTCGTTGAAGTCAGCAGAACGGTTAAATAACGGACAAAGGTGATTTCATGATCAGTTTTAAACGGTTTACAGAAGGGATTTTGGGATCCAATACATATCTTGTGTGGGATTCGGAGTCGAAAGAGGCAGCCCTGATTGACGCCGGCAACCGTCCCGGCCCGATTGCGGAGCTGCTGGAAGAACAAAAGCTTACCGTAAAGTACATCATTCTGACGCACGCACATTTCGATCACATTTATTATCTTCCGGAATACAGAAAGACGTTTTCCTCCGCGCAAACCGTAATTCATGAGGAGGACAATGAGCTGCTGGCAAATCCGCGCCTGAATGCATCTACGCTGTTTGGCTCGGCACGCGTTTTTGAAAAAGCGGACCTGACGGTGCGAGAGGGAGACACGCTTCGGCTTGGAAAAGAAACACTGAAAATCCTTTCCACGCCCGGTCATACGCCGGGAAGCATCTGCATTCTTGCCGGAACGCTGCTTTTCTCCGGAGATACGCTGTTTTATTCCGGCTTCGGACGCACGGATCTGGGTGCGGGAAGCGTGAAAGCGCTTTCCGCCTCGATTGAACGGCTTTATACGCTGCAGGAGGACATTGAAGTATATCCGGGACACGGGACGAAAACCACGATCGGACGCGAAAAATCCTGCAGTCCCTTTTTAGATTTCTGATGAGCGGTCCGGAAGAACGGGAACATCTTATTTATATGGGTTTTCCGGGAGAGCGCCCGCCGTACCACGTCTATGAAGCGGTACAGATCTTTAACGACTGCGGCGCTTTTCCCGTGCTTGTACCGAACAGCGCCTCGCCGCAGGATGCTTGCGGCGATGGCTGCAGCGGAATTTGGCTTGCAAAGGACAGCGTGCGCGCTGAGATTCCTGCGTTTGAGACGGCCGGGGAGAAAATGGCGCATAAGCTGCAGAAACGGGAAATCTATAAGATTATGTGTCAGTTCACGGGGTACCATTCTCCCTGGGGCTGCATGACCGGCGTCCGCCCTGCGAAAATTGTGAACAGCCTGCTGCGTTCCGGTATGACGCCCGACGAAGCCGTCCGGGAGCTTAAAGCATTTTATCTTGCGTCTCCGGAAAAGGCGGAGCTTGCGGTAGAAACGGCCTGCAATCAGGAGCGTTTCCTGCAGCAGCAGCGGCGGCATCCGGAGAACGTTGCGGTTTACGTCGGAATTCCGTTTTGCCCCACGCGCTGCCTGTATTGCTCCTTCCCGTCTCATCCGATCGGTAAATATGTAAAATCCGTGGATCGCTACCTTACGCTGCTGGAGCAGGAGCTTGGCGCCGTGATCCCGGCTGTACGGAACCATGGGCTTCGGATCGAAAGCCTTTACGTCGGCGGCGGTACGCCTACCGCGCTTGAGGAGAATCAATTCCGCACGCTGCTGAACATTCTTGTGAATGCGGTCGGAACGGAAGGTCTCGCCGAATTTTCCCTCGAGGCCGGCCGGCCGGACAGCATCACGGCGGCAAAATTAGAAGCGGCGCGAGAAGCCGGCGTAACACGCATCAGCATTAACCCGCAGACAATGAATAACGACACATTAGAGCTCATCGGCAGACGCCATACGGCGGAGGAAACGGAGCGGGCTTTTTTCCTTGCAAGAACGGCAGGCTTCTGCAATATCAATATGGATGTCATCGCGGGACTTCCCGGAGAGTCTCCTGAGGATTTTGCGGAGACGCTGAACCGAATCGCCGGGCTGCGGCCCGACGCCCTCACCGTGCATACGCTGAGCGTCAAGCGCGCGGCGGATCTGAAGCGCGATGCCCGCGCCGCGATGCTCCGGCATGACGTTACGGGAAAAATGCTTTCTCTTTCCCGGATCGCTGCGCGCGAAATGGGAATGATTCCTTTCTATATGTACAGACAGAAAAATATGCTGGGAAACCATGAAAATGTTTCGTACTGCCGGCCGGGCTGCGAGAGTCCGTATAACATTCATATCATGGAAGAGGATCAGACCATTTTCGCATTCGGAGCAGGAGGCGTCAGCAAGCTTTCCGTTCCGGGCCCGAATGCGGAGCATAATATCTTGCGCTCTTTTAACGTGAAAAGCGTCGAGGACTATCTTGCGCGCTCCGGAGAAATGGCGGAGCGCAAGCTCCGCTTGCTGTCGGCCTCCCTCGATGGGCGGGATCTTACGGGAGCTTTTTCTCTTTGACCATCTGCCTGTAGTCCAAGGACTCAAAGCCAAGACGGCGATACAGGCGTTCCGCTTTTTCGTTTCCGGGCTCCAGCTCAAGCCGGAAGCGTGAGAACGATTTGTATTCGGTCTCCAGATAGTCGAAAAATTCTTTGCCGAGACCGTTTCCCCTGAACTCTGGGGCGATATAGATTTCTTCGATCCAGAGGACCATTCCCCCGCATTCGTGAGAATATGTCTTGGCAAGAAGCGCATAGCCGGCGGGGCGGGCCTCCTGCTCGATGAGATAGCCTTCCACATATTGCTCTGAACGCATCATTTCCTCAAATGCGTCTATATGATAAGCGTCGGGAATTGAATGCAGCACGGCGTCCGAAGCATAGAAATCCCTTGTTAAACGTAAAAAAAGCTCTTTATCTTTTCGCTCCAATTTCCGTATCAATTTCGTTCCCTCCTGATAATCAGTTGTTTAAAATATTATATTGCAGGCTGAAGGTCAGCGAAAGCTTCCGCGTTACGGCCTGCCCGTCGTTCTCATACGTTTCCGTTCCCTTCAGATTGCTTTGCTCATATCCCTCCCGAAACGGGCTGCCGCTTCCGGAGCTCTCATATATTTTCATTTTGCCCGTTGTTTCTCCCGTTAGATCAAATTGGATTCCGGTGTATTCGTGTTTGGCGGAGACGCTTCCGGAAAGATCGAAATCGTGGGAGCTGCCGGCCGCTCCATTGTATTGAAACACCGTGCCGAAATCGCAGCCATACGGAAGAATATTTGTGGACTCGACAGCGATTTCAGAGTCCGCCGCGATTTCCCGGAACGGAATCTGCGCGGTCATCCGTTCCATAAGAAATTTTAACGTGTCTTCGCTGAAATAATCGTAAAACGTCCGTTTGATCTGGTATCCCGTCTCGGAATGTCCGGCCTGCCGGTCCAGCGCCTCCGTCACGGTATCATACCCCTCCATTTCCGAGACGCGACCGTTTTCATCGAACTGCAGCACAAATTTTTGATTCAAAAGAACTGAGAACGGGGTATTTCGGAGAATATCGCGTTCATCCGTATATGTTTGAGAGGAATCGTAGCTGAATTCCACTTCGCCGGCACCGATTTTAACTTTTATTTCCTGAATTGCAAAGGTACAGGTGTCTTTCCGGTACTCCAGTGCTGCGGAGCCGGAAATTTGTGTTAAAACCGTATTGATCACATTGGCGTCGATCTCTTCCGCGGAATTGATGACGCACTGAAACTCCAGCTTTCTGGACTGCGCGTAGGTCCACATCCGGGAATAATCCAATCCCTGGGATACTTCCGTGCGGCAGGAGGATAAACACAAGAGGAAAAAAAACACGCTTGCGATTTGAAATAATTTTAATCGTTTTTTCAATGTAAGGTTCACCTGCCCGAGTCCGCTACTTGTGATGCCGTTGGATCCGTCTCCCAAAACAAAAATTATTATATCAATAAAATATTATAAATACAATAAAAATCTAAAATACAGGTTGATTTTCGAATATAATTTCAGCGGGACGGCGCCGAAGCTGAAAAATAATTTTCCATCAAATCCAGGGCTTCTCCCAGCGTTTCTGTACCGAAAATCTGCTCCCGGACCGCGGCTGCGCCGCGGCGGCCCTTGGTATACCAGGCCAGGTGCTTTCTGAGCTCGCGGATTCCGGCCTGTTCCCCTTTAAAGGAGACGGCATATTCGATATGGCGTTTTATGATCTCTAAAATCAGGGAGGGCTCTGCCTGCGGTGCTTCGCTTTGACTGAGCAGCTCGTAAAAAATCCAGGGACGCCCCAGTGCGGCTCTTCCGACCATGATCGCGTCGCAGCCCGTTTCTTCAAACATTTTGAGCGCGGTACCTGCGGAGCAAATATCTCCGTTCCCGATTACCGGAATTTTAACGGCATGCTTAACGGAGGCGATCGAAGCCAAATTGCTGGTGCCGGAATAATATTCATCCCGGAAGCGTCCGTGAACGGTAACCGCTGCAGCGCCTCCTGCTTCTGCGGCCAGCGCTGCCTCGACGCAGCATTCTTTGCCGGTTTCGAAGCCTCTGCGGATCTTGACTGTAACAGGAAGGCCGGAGGCGTCTGCAACAGCAGACACGATGTTTTCCACAAGCGCGGGATTTGTAAGAAGTGCGCTTCCTTCTCCGTTGGCGGTAATTTTATGCATGGGACAGCCCATATTGATATCGATCGCGCAGCAGCCGGAAGCCCGAAGAAGCAGGGCACTTTCCGCCATGATTTCGGGATCAGATCCGAAGAGCTGAACCGAAAGGGGCTGCTCCCGCGGGTCGGAATCCGCCAGCCGGATACTGTTGTTTCCCTTATAATGAAGGCCTTTTGCGCTGATCATCTCCGTAAAGACAAGTCCGGGCGCCGCTTGGGGTTCTCCTGCGGCCGCGCCGCATTCCTTGCAGACCAGCCGGAACGCGAGATCGGTAACGCCGGCCAGCGGCGCGAGCCAAACATTATTTTCGAGTTTCAGCGAAGTGTTTTTTCCTTTCAGGACAAGGCTGTGGATATGTCTGTGGAAAAGTTTGCGGATTTCCCTGCTTTCCTCTGTTCTATCGCGCTTTTCTATACCGCTTCTTTCAAAATTCATATCGATTCCTTTCCTAAAAGCAAGTGTTCCGTAATTCCGAGGCTCGAAATTACGGAACAGTCTAACCGAGGATTGTTTTTCTGTCAATGCGTTAAGCTTTTCTTCTTCAAGACGGCAAATGCCGAAACAGCTGAGAAGGCGAGCAGAATTGCGTATCCAAGCTCTCCGGTATTCGGCTGCTTGCCGGGATCGACGGGCTCGGGTTCTGGCTCGGTATCGCCAGGCTCCGGCTTCTCTTCTTCCTCTTTCTCAAAGGACGCCTTTACGATTTTGGTTTCGTCTTCGCTGCGCTCGGAGATCACAAGCCGATAGCCGTCGCCGGCGATAAACGCTTTCTCGATCGTATTGTTTGTCGTATTTCCTTCTCCGATCAGGAGATCGCCGCTCAGCTCGGCGCCGTTCACGGTAATTATGCTGTCGTTGTTCACCTTCAGCGCGTTGTTTCCGGAGGAATATGTACCGCCGTTGATCGTTACTTCGCCGCCTTTGTTCTGCACGGCCGAGCTGATTGCGGTAATGGTGCAGTCGTTAATGACGACCTTGCCGCCCGTAACAAAAATTCCGTCGCAGCCGCTGGCATTGCCTTCAATTTTGATTCCCGTCGCCGTCAGACTGCCGCCTTCCGCCATAATGACGTCATTATCCGCAGCGGTCATCAGGCCCGAATGATCGGAACTGGAATCCGTGATTGTAACGGCTGCCCCCTGAATCGTAAGAGAACCTGTCCAGGTGTTTCCGTTGAGATCGATTGTATAAGTTCCGTCTGAAAGCACTGCGCTTCCCTCAATATCGCTTGCGAGCGTGTAGTCGCCCGGCGCATCGATTTCATCTGCGCTGTCGATCTCGGCGGCAAAAGCAACTGCGGAACCAAGCAGCAGCGTTAACGACATAACAGCCGCTGCGGCCGTGATTCTGAAAATTGTACCTTTCATGATTTACCTCCAAGTCTGTTTGATAAAATTATTTTATCATAACGAAACAATTTGTCAATATTAATTTGCTAGTAAGCAGTGGAATTTTAACGAATATATGGTAAAATATAAAAAATGTTATAATCTGTTTTCGGGAGGCAGAGAAATGGGAAAAAGAAAGAAGATCCAATATGAATATCGCTGGCAGGACAGGAAAAGGACGATTTTCGGATTGCCTCTGTCCTTTACAAAATATTCGCTTACGGACGAAAAGCTGCTGATCAAAACGGGTGTTTTAAATACGAACGAGGAAGAAATCAGACTTTACCGCATTTTGGACGTAACGCTTAAGAGGAGTCTCGGCCAGAGAATTTTCCGGGTCGGTACGATTCATTGCTGCTCCGCAGATAAATCGACGCCGGAATTTGATATCAAGTCCGTTAAAAATCCGGAATGGGTGAAGGAAACGCTTTCGAATTTAATTGAAGAGGAACGCATGAAAAAACGGATCTCCGGGCGGGAATTTATGACGGACGATGAGGATTTCGATCACACCGGCGATTTTGAATAGACTAATAAATGTGAAAAGACGGATTTCCGGAACGAAAGCGTTCTGGTCAGAGGAACTCCTTTTCAAGGGAGTCCCGTTTTTTTTGAAAAGATATTTCGCTTTGGAAGAAATGGAAGCAGAAAAACATCTCCCAAGCGCATAATACAAATTGGGAGGTGATCCCTGCTGCTCCGCACTATTAACGCGCAGAAAAAGCCTCTGGCGGCTCGGATTTTTCTGAGAAAGGCTTGCGATTTAGCAACCGATGAAAACGCCGGCAAAGCCGGGGCCTCCTTCAGGAAACAGCAGCTCTGGTTAAGCGGTAAAATTATGAGCATAAGAAAAAATAAAAAATAATTTACGATTCACCCAATAAATGAGAAGCTTCTGACACTTTCCAGTCGAAAGGCAGGTGAGAATAATGAATGCGGATATAATTGAAAGTTACATCGAAAAGGTGTACGGATATGCTGTTAACCATACATTTTCAAGAGAAGAAGCAGATGAGCTTTCACAGGAAATTCTGTTTACTGCAGTGAGAGAGCTGCCGAAGCTAAAGGACGACAGCAAATTTGAACTGTGGCTATGGGGCATTGCAAGCAATGTTACAAAAACCTTCAGGCGTTATATGGGAAAACAGCGCGCGATGTATTCCTATGATACTCTTGAGAGCTTCCCGTATGAAGAGGAACAGAAGAACGAAAGCGAAGAGCTGTATGATGCGCTCAGGACTAGAATCGCGATGCTTTCAGAGCTATATCGCAGCATCATTATTCTTTTCTATTATGATGGCCTTTCGATAAAACAAATTTCTGAAAAGCTGCATATTCCGGAGGGAACGGTTACCTGGCGGCTTTCAGAGGCTCGCAAAAAACTGAAAAAGGAGTGTACAGAAATGAACGAAACCGCATTGAATCCGGTAAAACTTATGATTCGCATCAACGGAGAAGGCAATTATAAAGACCCGATCAGCCCATTCCCGTATGTTTACATCAGTGATGCACTGTCGCAGAATATTCTGTATTATTGCTATGAAACCCCTAAAACAGTAGAAGCGCTTGCAAAATTGTGCGGCGTTCCCGCTTATTACATTGAAGATTGTTTGGGAAATCTTATGAAGCGGGAAGCTGTATCAGAGGTGTCAAAGGGGAAATACAGAACGGATTTTATAATCTATTCAAATGAGACAAGAGAGTACGCTGAAAAGGCGAAAGGGATCTTTGCGCCTGTCGTTGCGGATTTCGTTTCGTCAATGAAAATCCTTGCCGACGCTGCTGAACGCCTTGGAATATATACTGCCGGAAAACCTAAAGAGGAACTTATCTATCTTTATGGAATTCTGGCAATGGAGCATTTAAGCGAAAAGTACAATCCGATTAAATGGGTCGAGCGTCCTGTGCGGTATGACGGCTGCCGTTGGAGCTACCATGCCTATTTGATGAACGGGAATCAAAATCCTATACGGGGGCTCGGACGTGAAGAGTCGTCGAATCTCGGAAGCAGAGGTACTTATAAGCATATTTCGTACCATTTCGGAGGTTTTTCCTATCGTGAAATGATGTTTGATAATGAAATAAATATTTGTGAGGATATCTTGCTCGGAAGAAAAATCAATGACACGGATTCGGCTACATCCGCAATTGCAAAAGGATTTATTTCCAAAAAGGAAAACGGCAAATTATTTGTTACCGTTCCGGCGTTTACAAAAGAGCAGAAGCAGCAGCTTGACCTGCTGGCCGATACGGCCTTTCAGTCCTCAATTGACGAGTATTCCGACGGTGTCCGCAAGTATGTGCATGGGTACCAGAAGCTATTTCCGGAGCACCTGAAAGAGGATGTGGCGCGCGCCTGCAGCTATATGTTTTTAACGCTATATGCCACCCATATTTGCGATATGGCAAAAGAAAAAGGTCTGCTGACTCCTCCGCCTGACGGCAGCATATGCGACGTATTGATACAATATAAATAGAATCTGCCCGGATTGGCTTGCCATCCGGGTTTTTTATCGTTGACCTTCTTTATTTGCGGAAAGTACTTCTTTTCATTGTAACAATATCACCGGCATGCTATAATCAAGCATTGAATGAAGTGTATTTTTATAAAATCCGTTATAAGCAGCTGCTTCGTCGGCATCCGGAACGGGACATGGGTAAAACGGACCGGCTTGGTTTGGAACACTTGGCACGACTATATGATCTAAGCTGGAGCTGCTTGTGAAAATCTGAGAGGCACTTCATCGCCGGCTTGAGGACGCCGCAGAGTGAGGAGAAAAGATGGATCGTGTCAGTTTACATATTCCAACCGAAGCAGAACTCGAATATCGCCGCTATCTGATTGCTGACGAAGATACAATGGCTTATAATCTTGGTTATGGGGATCATGGCGGTTGTACGTATCATCAGTCGCCGGAGCAAATTCAGCAGTGGTATAAGCAGTGGAATAAGGACAATCGACGCTTTTATGCCTATATTGTTCGGACGGAGGATCGCGTCTATATCGGCGAGGTCAATGCACGCAGGAGCAACGATGCCGATTGGTACGAAATGGGCATTATCGTCGAATCAAAATATCGCGGCAGGGGGTATGCGGTGGAAGCGCTGAAGCTGCTTTTGAAATACGCTTTCGATACTTTGGGAGCAGAAGCGGTACATAACGATTTTGAAGAGGCGCGAGCCGCCGCTGTCAAGACGCATCTTGCCGCAGGCTTTTCCGAATACAAAAGGCATAACGGCAACATAGAGCTGCTCATTACGAAAGAACAGTTTGAGCGGCAAAACGCCATAGGCAGAATCGCTTCTTCGATCCGGCGTGTTTTGTCCGATTCTCCTGTCTCCATTTATCTGTATGGTTCTGTTGTGCTGGAGGATTTTCGTCTTGACTGGAGTGATATTGATATTCTTTGTCTGACCGAAAAACCGATTCCGAGGCAGCAAGCGGACGAGCTTGTACTTCTCCGGCAAAAGCTGCTGAAAGAAGAGCCGGATAACCGGTATTACCGTTTGTTTGAGGGCGGAATGTTGACATTAAACGCGTTTTTGAATCAAATACCGGACTGTGTTGTTTATTGGGGAACAAGCGGACAAAGAATTGCCGACCGCTATCATTTTGACAGCTTTTCTATGGCGGGATTGATTAAAAACGGAAAGCTTATTTGCGGCGATGATGTTCGACGATTCATGAAAATGCCATCCTACGAAATGCTTTACCAGGACGTCAAGAAGCATTATGAAACGATAAAAAAACATGCAATCACTGTCAGCAGAAGCATAAAGTCCTATGGCTGGCTGCTTGATATTGCACGCTGCATTTATACGCTTCGAACCGGAGCCGTGACAGCAAAAACCGCCGCCGGAGAGTGGGCGCTCAAAAACGATATCAGCCCCGTCAGAGAAGCTCTTGAAACAGCAGTTATGATACGGAAAGAGCCTTTGAAATTTATGAATGACGAGCACATATTAAATGGCACGCTTTTATTGGGTGAAAAAATACAGATGTTTGCGGACGTTTTGGAAGCAGAGCTGCAGGAGAACCTACGAAATGCTGTTTATTAAAAACGACGGCATCACGAGAAGCTTTGGACCGTTTGGTCTGATGACTGTCAGTCGAATTGGTTTGCGAATGTATACGTAAATCTTTGTAGAGGCTGCGGTTCTCACGGCGGGAAAGCGCAGGATGATATTTGGATGAACCATGAACCTGTTTTCAAAGGGAGGCGCTGTTATTTGGATATATATGGTCAAATCAAAAGGAAAGAGCCTATCGCCAAAGGCTGGTCGGGCGATCAGAAATACTGTGTAACATCTGAGGACGGCACAAAATATCTGCTTCGCATCTCTCCCCTGGAACAGTATGAGCGCAAGAAAAACGAATTTGAAAGGATGCAGTGCGCGGCGGCGCTTGGCATCCCAATGTGTCTGCCGGTAGAATTCGGCACTTGTAAAGAGGGGATATATTCCCTGCAAAGCTGGATAGACGGCGCTGATGCGGAAAAAATCGTACCGACGCTTTCCGATACAGAGCAATATGTGTATGGGCTTGAAGCCGGTCGGATTTTAAGGCAGATCCATTCTGTCCCGGTACCGAAGCCGCAGGAAGACTGGGAAATCCGTTTCAATAGAAAGCTTGACCGCAAAATAAAAACGTATGAGGCTTGTCCTATTAAATATGAAAGCGGACAGGCCTTTATAGACTATATAAATACAAACCGTAATTTGCTGAAAGACCGCCCGCAGTGCTACCAGCATGGAGATTATCACATTGGCAATATGATGATTGACAGGAACGGGAAGCTGCAAATCATTGATTTTGACCGTAGCGACGTGGGAGACCCATGGGAAGAATTTAACCGCATTGTTTGGTGTGCGCAGAAGACGCCGCTGTTCGCCTCGGGCTTAGTGAACGGTTATTTTAACGGCGAAGTTCCGCTGAAATTTTGGCAGCTTTTTGCATTATACATATCAAGCAACACGCTTTCTTCCGCTGCGTGGGCGATTCCGTTTGGACAGAGGGAGATCGATACAATGCTGAAACAGGCAAAAGACGTGCTGCTGTGGTACGATAATATGAGAACTCTCGTACCGACATGGTATTTCAAGGGCTATTATCTGCAATCTGTTGACGGAATACCGTATAAGCTGAAGGCTTCTTTCGATTTTAGCTTTTTGAGCAAATATGGCAGGGTTTTTAAGGTGCTGGATCGTCAGGATTCCGGAAATATTTGTTTTGGCTTGGAAAAGGACGGGGCGCGATATTTTGTAAAATTTGCAGGAGCGCCAACAGAACAATATGACGGCAATCCAAAAGACGCTATATTGCGGCTGAAAGCGGCCGTGCCCGTCTATCAAACGCTGCGCCACCCCAATCTGATTGAATTTATTAAGGCAGAAGACATCCAAAATGGCTTTGCCTGCGTTTTCAAATGGGCAGACGGCGAATGCATGGGACGGATGTGGGGAAGCTCGCGTTTTATGTCACCGGAGGAGTTTGAACATGGAGCAACGCTTGATGAGATCACGAATGTATATACAATCGGAGCGCTTGCGTTTGCTCTGTTTTCCGATTACAGCCGCACGCGTGAAGCATGGACTTTGCGTGATGAATTATATCAAATTGCTTTTAAAGCAGTCAGTGACGACCGTAATAAGAGGCAGCAATCTATCAGACAGTTCATTGAGGAATGGGAAGCAAATATGGGAGGAAGCGGCCAAGCGCCAACGTGCTTCTGCGGTCACGATTGCTCACGCTGTCTTACTTATCTTGCAACTGTAAACAATAGCGATGAACTGCGCCGTCAGTCGCAGCAGTTTTACAAAGATACATTCGGGCATGACATTCCGCTTGCTGAAATTCACTGCCTCGGCGGGCGGTCTGACGATATATTTTATCTGTGCAGGGATTGCCCATGGAGGAAGTGTGCAAAAGAAAAGAGATTGTCTGCTTGCTCTGACTGTTCGGAATATCCCTGCAAGCCGCTGGCAGAGTATCAGGCTCGCTGGGTGAACAAGTGCAATCAGATGGGAGGAACCAACCGATGAATCCCATCGCTCATTGCGGACTAACCGGCTGCTTAATCCGCAATCGTAATGACGGAATCGTCTATCGCTGCGACGGTCAGCTTGTCGGAGATTATGATAAGCGTAAAACCGAAGAACAAATCATTGAAATGATAAAGATGGGCGTTAAACCATGAAAGATATTATATCTCAAAATAAGTCAAGCCGGGATGCTGTCGCCGGTCCTTTTAAAGCAGCCTGAAACGGAAATTATCTAAGCCTTACATCTCATCAACGGAGCAGAACTCGGGACTTCGCCAAAACTATTTTGATGCTGTTTATTCTATTCATGCTATTGGCCGGACGGCTGACCAGCAAATCAAATTTAACAATTTTTTGTGGGAACGCGCCTGCATTGTGCAGATGCAGTGGATGCGCAGCCAGCGCTTCTGAAAAATGTATACTTTGAATGGAGAAGCAGTCGGAAAGAGCCCGCGCCGCGCAGGTTATTTTTTGCCGAAAACATGGGTTTTCCGACGAAATTCGACGAACGAAAACTGTTGATTTTCATCGAAAAACAGGATATATTTTACCCATATGAAATCGCAGAAGGGGGGAGATTTCATAGACGGAAAACAACTGGCGGAAATTATAGACCGGAAGCTGGAGCACCGTATGGATATGAGCCGTGAGTACAGTGATCCGGAGCTGAAGGATCTGATCGGAGCTTGTATTGCAGAGCTGGAGAGAAAGATTCCGATGATTTCTCTGAACCGGGAGAGCCTGCTTGCCGACGTTTTTAACGGAAGACGACGGATGGGGATTATCCAGCCGTATATGGAAGACGGTTCCGTAAATGAGATTATGATCAACGGTACCGATGGCATATTTATCGAAAAAAACGGCGCGCTTCTGGAATGCGCGGAGCGCTATGACAGCAAAGAGGAGCTTTTTCGGAGCATCCAGTCCATGCTTTCCTGGGCAAACAGAACGGTAAACGAAAGCAGCCCCATCGTAGACGCCCGCCTTTCCGGCGGGGCGCGCATCAATGTGGTGCTGAACCCCGTGGCAATCAACGGTCCCATCGTCACGATCCGGAAGTTTACGCAGAGGGAATATACGATGGAGGATTTTATCGCGGGCGGAACGATTTCCCGCGCCGCCGCGGATTATCTGATGCGCGCCGTAGCCGAACGAAAAAGCATTCTGGTTTCTGGAGGAACCTCATCCGGGAAGACAACCCTTCTGAATCTGCTGGCCGCTTATATTCCCGCAGATAAAAGGATCATCACGATAGAAGACTCAGCGGAGCTTCGTCTGCCGCACAGAAACGTCGTGCGCCTGGAAACGAGAAACGCAAATACGGAAGGAAACGGGGAAATTAAAATGCGCGCGCTGATCAAAACGGCGCTTAGAATGCGACCGGACCGGCTGATTATCGGAGAGGTTCGGGATGAAAGCGCATTGGACCTGCTTACGGCAATGTGCACAGGGCATAATGGTTCGTTGTCAACGATCCATGCAAATTCTGCGGAGGACACGGTGGTACGTCTGGAAACGATGGCGCTCTGGGAGGGACACGTTCACGCTGCGGCAATCCGGAGAATGATTGCTTCGGGTGTTGATCTGATCGTGTTTCTGGAAAGAACGGATCGCGGCCGTTTCGTAAGAGAGCTGGCGGAGGTGAGAGAGGATGAGACGGGCCGAATTATTCTGGAAAAAGTATTCTGATCTTTTACGAATCGAATCCCTGCCATATCTTCTGGCTTACATTGCGGCGTCGTTTATTCTGACCAAAGCCTTTTTCTCGCGGTGGGAGCTGTCCTGCATCGCCGCGATCGGCGTTTTTCCCGTTTTTCTCCGCAAGCTTCGGAGATATCTTTCGGAACGCAGACAGCACCGTACAGAGACAGAATTCTATCTGATGCTGCGGCAGGTCTCGATGTCGCTTTCTTCGGGAGCTACGCTGGAAAATGCGGTGAGAGAAACGATCCTGGCCGACCGGAAGCAGTATAAAGTGATCGGATCGGAGCTGGAGCGCGTCTGCAGAATGCTGAAGAATAATTATCCGGCGGAACAGGCGTTCCGGGTATTTGCCCGGCGGTGCGGCAACAGAGAAATCCTGGCGTTCAGCGAAGTCCTTTCTGCAGGGATCCCGGCGGGGATCAATCTGGCGCAGCTGATCCGCTACCTGTCCTCGGCGTTCCGTTTGAAGGCGGATACCGAGCAGGAGATCAAAAGACTTTTAAATGCGCCCAGATATAACAACAGGATCATTACGGCAATGCCGGCCTTCTGCGTCCTGCTGTTCCGGCAGCTTGCGCCATCGTATCTGGAGCCGCTTTATCACGGGGCGGGAAGAATCGTCATGGCGGCGGTATTTTTACTGCTTATAATTGCCTGGTGGCTTGGGGACCGCCTGAGCGACGTACGGTATTGAGCTGAGGAAGGGGAGAGATTGTATCAAACATAAAATCTTTATTTTCGCGGCGGCTCCGGGACTTTTTATTCTTACGTGCCTGACCGGAGAAAGCTGGATCATTCGAATTGCCGCTGCGGCCGTCGGCGGACTTGCGGCCAGACTCATTCCTTTGCTTCTGGCAGGAAGAAGGGAGAAAATAAGAAGCAGAAGCTATGATATGGATCTTCCGGATTTTTTGATCCACATTGCTATGTTTACGGAGGCAGGGCTTAACCTCCGGGACGCAGTGGAGCGCGCAGCCGGAATCGGTTCGCCGGAGCGGCCGCTCTATCGCGATCTGAACGAAATTTTCGAACGGATCCGGAGAGGCTCAGCGAAAGATTTTCTATCCGCATTTGAAGAACTGGCGGCTCAGCGAAAATCCGTACCGCTCAGCAACTTCTGTGCGATGCTCACGCAGAATCTCCGGAAGGGAAGCGGCGAGCTCGGCGCGCTGTTTACGGCGCAGGCGCAGATTTATCGCAATGAAAGGCGGCGCCTAGCGGCAAAGCTCGCGGAAGAAGCGGCTACGCTTTTGCTGTTCCCTTCGGCAATTGTATTGATCGCGCTGATTCTGCTGCTTTTGGCGCCCGCCGTTATGGAAATCTTCGGCGGTATCTGAGCTGTAATTCATTATATTTTGAAAAGGAGAGATTTGTATGCTTTTTCACTTATATCTTTTAAAAAATCGCGTTAGTTTCCGCAGACGGATTGGCGCGCTCCGCTCGCCGGCCGGATTTCTCAAGGACGAATCCGGGATGGGGACGCTGGAGGTCATTATTATTATCGCGGTACTCGTAGCGCTCGCGCTTGTCTTTCGAAACTTCATTATGGACATGGCCGGGATGATTTTCGACAAAATCAAGGCGAAAACGGACGCGACAATTAATACGCTTTAAAAATATGGGAGGCAGTTATGAAGCTTGATAAAGAAAGGACCGGTTGGGGGCTGTCCGTACGAACGGACCTGCCGGAAGCTCTTCTGAAAGAAAAAATGAACCTTGCCGCGGAATGCATGAGAGATATTTTCGTGCCCTCCGACGTTGTGCGGGAGGGAGATCGGTATACGTTTTATATCAGCCACAGGCAGTCTTTGAAAGAATTTATCAGTGAAAATGGAATCGGGGTTCGGGATTTTTTTGCATTGCTGCAAAGGATTGGGAAATTGTTTGAGGATGCGCAGGAGCATGGGCTTAAACCGCATGAATTTATCTTCGATTATGAATGCATTTTCGTAGGCGATTCACCGGAGAACCTCGAATTTATTTATGCCCCGGACGCTGACGCGTATAAAGACGGTATTGTTGTATATAATAAATGCAGTGATTTGGCTGCGCTTGTTTCTCTTCATATCGAGTACGGAACTGCCGAACAGGAGGAAAAAGCGGAAGCGGCTGTCACGGAGGTACTGCGTCTTTTATCGGAATGGGAAACAGAGCTGTCTGCGGAGGACTGCGCGTTCCCGACGGAACGGCTTGCTCCGTTTCTGGAACAATGGGGAAGCCTCAGAGACCGTTATCAGCCAGTTTCTTCTTGGGGCCCGCTGATCGGAGCGGAATGCTTTGGACTTCTCCTTATGGCCATATGGATGCTCCGGAACCGCGGAGAAGAATTTAACGGCGTCCTGACAGCCGCATGGCTGCTGATGATGGTATGCGCGGGATATCTGCTGTTCCCCGAGAAAAAACGGAAGACTCATAATCGAAGAGGAAAAACATATAAATATCATATAGGGGACATACGTAAAATACTTGGAGCGGCAGAAGGATTTCTTCGAAACGCTGCGCACAGGAAAGAGGCCTGCGGTATGGAATTGAATGGGGACATGCTTTTAAAGGGAATCAAATATACCATTAACGAAGAAGCGTACGACGAGGTCCGCATCGGAAGAGACGACGCTTGGGCAGACGTTCCTGTCGGACTCACATTCGTAAGCAGAAAGCATGCTACGCTATATAAACAGGATGATAAATGGTATATAAAAGACCTAAAGTCAACGAACGGCACATATGTAAACGGAGCAAAAATTATTCCGGAACAGCCTCTGTCTTTGAAAAACGGGAGCGAGATCAGTCTTGGAATCCCCGAAACCAAATTTATTTTCTGCTTGCCCTGAAAAAGCCGTTATGGTAATATGAAACAGTAAATCAATGATATCCGGGGTGCATAAAATTTGAGCTTATTCAAGCAGAATATTGCGATAGATCTTGGTACGGCGACGGTACTCGTCAGCGTCGGGGAAAAGGGAGTTGTTATAAAGGAGCCTTCCATCGTAGCGGTTAAGGAAGGGACAAGCGAGGTGATCGCAATCGGTGAAGAGGCCCGCCTGATGATGGGCAGGACGCCGTTCGATATCACGACGGTGCGCCCCGTACAGAACGGCGTCATATCCAGCTACACGATTACCAGAAAAATGATTGCGTATTATTTGAATAAGGCAGTTACGAATCCGATCGCGCGGAAATTCAAGCCGGATGTGCTCGTTTGCATTCCGAGCAATACTACGAATGTGGAAAAGCGGGCTGTTTATCAGGCGGCCATCAGCGCCGGCGCCGGCAGAGTGTTTCTCGTCGAGGAGCCGCTTGCTGCCGCGGTGGGAGCAGGACTGGATATTTCACGCCCGACGGGCAACATGATCATTGACGTCGGCGGCGGAACAACGGATATCGCTGTTATTTCCTACGAGGGAATCGTAAACAGCAAAAGCGTGCGCATCGCCGGGGACACCTTTGATGATACGATCAAAAGCTATCTTAAGAAAAAACACAATTTGATGATCGGTGACAGCACAGCGGAAGAAATTAAAATCGAGGTGGGCTGTCTCTATCACGGAGCCAAAAAGAGCTCGATTGAGATTCGGGGCAGCGATCTGATTACGGGCTTGCCCAGCGAACGCGTCGTGACCTCGGAAGAGATTCTGGAGCCGCTGATCGACACCGCGGTTCCGATCCTGGACGGAATCCACGCCGTGCTGGAGGAGACGCCGCCCGAGCTCGCCGCAGATATTTACTGTAAAGGAATTATTATGACGGGAGGCGGCGCCCAGATTTCCGGTTTTGACGAACTGATCCGAAAAAGCACAGGCGTTGACGTCATGCTGGCCGAGAATCCGCAATACTGCGTGGTACAGGGCTCCATTCAGATTCTTAATGATATGGACAACGATAAAAAGCGGAAATACGCGATAACAAGATAAGTCCCGTCATCCGTCAGCTTACTATCTTCTCAATGACACGATTGACGTCACCGGCGCCGAGCGTAATGATGAGATCGCCCGGTTTTACGCAGGATTTGAGATAGTCCGCAATTTCGGAAAAATCCGGAATGTATTTTGCGGGTACGCCGTTTTCCTGGAAATGCCGCGTCATAGACGCTCCGGAGATCGTACCGGGATCCTTTTCCCGCGCCGAATAAATTTCCGTCACGATTACTGTATCCGCTTTTTTCAGGACCTTCGTGAAATCCTCCAGGAATGAGCTTGCCCGAGAATAGGTATGCGGCTGGAATACAGCAAAAATTTTGCCGCCCGGGGCGAGGATATCGCGCGCCGCCGCAAGCGTTGCCGCGATTTCCGTCGGATGATGCGCATAGTCGTCGATTACCGGAACGCCGTGATACGTTCCTTTTTTTTCAAAGCGCCGGCCCGTGCCGTAAAAGGCGTCGAGCCCGCTGGCAACGTCTTGCGCGGAACATCCGAGCCGGATTGCCGCGGCGGCGGCGGCAAGAGAATTGGAAACGTTGTGCATCCCCGGCACATGTAAAAATACGTCGCCGATCGGCGTCCCGTTTTCGCACAATGTATAAGCCGTCCCCGCTTCGGCGTGCCGGACATCTGCCGCGTAATAGGGCGCCGAGGCATCCTGCGTGCTGTAAAAAGTTACCGGACATTTTGCCGCTGCCGCTGCTTTTCGGGCGGAAGGATTATCTGCGCATACGACCAGGAACCCCTCCTCGCTGCACGAAGCGGCAAATTTGGAAAAGGCCGTCTGGATCTGTTCCAGATTTTTATAATAGTCCAGATGCTCTGCTTCTACATTTAATATGATGCCGCCGTAAGGATGGAGGTTTAGGAAATTTTCGTGATATTCGCAGGCCTCGGTTATAAAATAATCGCTGTGCGATGCGAGAACATTGCTGCCGATGCGGGGAAACACGCCGCCGATATGAATGCTGGGATTGATCCCGGCACAGAGCGCGATGGAGCTCAGCATGGATGTGGTGGAGGTTTTCCCGTGTGTCCCCGCCACGGCGACGGAATATTTGTAATGCGCCGCGATTCTTCCAAGATAAACGCCTCGTTCCACGACAGGAATCTTTCTGCGCCTTGCTTCGGCAAGCTCAGGATTTGAATCGGGGACGGCAAGCGTATATACGACGAGGTCGATGTCGTCGGTAATATTATCCGAAGACTGCGAGGGATAGATGCGGATCCCTTTTTCTCTCAAATGGCGAAGCTTCTCTGAGTCCGTTCGGTCAGATCCGCTGACGAAACAGCCCTGCTTTACGGCAAGCTCAGCCAGGCCGCTCATGCTGGAGCCGCCGATTCCGATAAAATGGATATGTTTTTTTCCCGTTTGCTTCATTTGAAACGCTCCTTTATCTATTAAAGAATATGTCGGAACAGGGATAAAGTATAACATAGGACCGCTATATTTTCTATTGCTTTTTCCCGCGCGGTATACTATAACTATGGAAAACAAAGTGACTGCAATTGCGTTAATCGCCTTGCAATGGTATAATCAGCGAGACGATCTTTTCGATGCAGCGTAAAACGTAAGGATTACAGGAGAAAGCTATGGATTCGATACGTGAATTTTTCAAAAGAATAAAGGACCGGCCTTCGATTTACCTGGTGATGCTGGCGCTTACTTTTGTATTCAGCGCGGCGGAAGCATATAATCCGGTGATTCGGAAGTACGGTTCTTTCGGATATGTATTTGAACACAATTATATGAAAACGCTCTCGGGGTGGACGGAAAAGGCGGATGCTTTTTTTGCTGCGGGTTCTGGTGCGTATTTTTATATTATGATTGCGCTTTTGTGTGTCTTCGTTTTGTCCGCGCTTGTGTCGGTCGCACTTTCCGGGTATGTCAACGTACTGATGTCGGCGGTAAACGGGCAAAAGAAAAAGCGTGGAGAATTCCGCTACGGAATAAAGCGGAACTTCCTGAAAATTACGGTCTATATTTTTCTTGCAATCATATTTACCGTTCTGTTTTTCTTTATGCTGATTTATTCCGTTATACCCGCGGTTTCCATGCTGATGATGTTTTTCGACGGAAACAGCGGAGTGATTTTTACGATGCTTCTCCTCTGCGTTCTGACGGTGGCTGTGATGCTTCTGGCGATTGTTTTCTACGGCATGTATTTTTCTTATATTCTTCCGTCGATCGCCGGCCTTAGAAAAGGATGCGTCCGCGCGGGCGTCAAAATGACGAACACATATTGCTGGTATCTCATGCCGAAAACGGCGCTTTTCCTCTTCCTGGACGCTCTGCTGCGTGCGGCGCTGTTTGCAGTTCACTACGGACACCGATCCGTCGCGCTCAGCATAATCGTACTGCTGATTACCGCGGCACTGAGATCTTTTTTGTATTATATTTATATTTATTTCGTATTTAACACCTTTGTAGCGATGCGGGATGATCTGTATCCCGATTACTACGAGGAAGCTCCCCCGGTTCCGCGCCGGGAGCGCCCTGCGCCGCAGCCGGTCAGGTCGGTTCCGCGGCGGAAAACCGTAAAGGCTGATCCCGATGCCGTTTCTGCGGGCCGGGGCCCGGGAGATGCGGAACCCGACGATTACGACGATTCCTTCGAGCCGTAATCCGCCTGCCTACGAAAGAAAAGGTCTGGAGTTATTTATGAGCGAATATAATAAACTGAGAAAAAATGTAATTCTGCTGTCCTGCTGCATTATTATAATCATTGTGACTGCCGTATGCGTGTCGGCCTTTTTGTCCGGCAGAAAAAAGGAGAAGGACGAATCCGCAGAAAACAGGACGGTTGCGTTTGTAGGCGATTTTAAAATATCGGAAAATCAATTTCGGTTCTTTGCCCGGATCATTCTGAATCAGGAAGAGGATACGGTCAGAATGCTCTATACGAATCCTTCGCTTTCCGATAAAGATGAAATCAAAAAATACACGTCGAATTTTACAAAGGAGTATATTATACGCGTGCTTGAGGCGCAGGCGGCCGGAATCACCGTTACTGAGGAAGAAGCGGCGCAGCTTGAGGAGCAGTTTGAGACGGATTATGAAAACGCGAAAAGCGTGGACGGGAAAACGCTTGATAAGGAAGAATTTTATAAATACTATTATGGGATTACAGAGGATGAATACAAAGAATTTTGGCGGAACTGGTTTCTGATTGATAAATACACGACCATATGTGAGCAAAACGCGGATGTCGGAGAGACCGCGCAGCGTCAGGCGTTTGAAGAATACTATGATTATCTTTATTGCTATAATACCTCTGTGATTCCTCTTTACATAGACTCCACGAATTCAAAGGAGCAGCAGACGGAGAAAGCGAACGCGATTCTGGCCTCTCTCAACGAGGGCGCTGATTTTGCCGAGCTGCTGCGGCAAAACAGTACGGATCAAGAGCTGATCGACGCCGCGGGAGCTATGAAATTTTACCCTGCAAATAAATACGAATACGGCGAGGTCTACGATTGGCTTCGCAGTGCAGAGCCCGGAAGCACAGGCGCCGTGCAGACGGATACGATCGTTTATGTCATTCGGCTCGACAGTATTACAGATTTCGACCAGCTTAAAGATTCTGAAACGATGCTGCAGTGGACGCGTACGTTCTGCGTCAATAAAGAACTGAATGATCTTTTGAATTCGGACAAATATTATTATGCGGTTGATCAGGAAGTATATGATGCGCTGGATTTGAGCGACATTCTCAATGAAGCGTACGAATATTGGAAAACGGTATGGGAGAATGAAAGCTGATGGAGGTCCGGGATTTTTATTATGAGCTTCCGGAAGAGCTGATCGCACAGAGGCCTCTTGCAGACAGGGCTTCTTCGCGTCTTCTGGTTTTGGATAAAAAAACGGGGAAAACGGAGCATAGAAGGTTTAAAGAGATCACAGAGTATATCAGACCGGGCGACTGCCTGGTTCTGAACGATACGCGCGTCATTCCGGCGCGGCTATTTGGAACCAAGGAGGGAACGGGCGCCCCGATTGAGTTTGTTTTGCTGAAAAGCCGGTCCGAGGATGATGTAAAAGCGTTTCTGCAGGAGCTCCCGGAGCGCGATCCTCTCAACGGGAAAAATTATTGCTACTGGGAGGTATTGCTGCGTCCCGGCAGACGCGCCCGGCCCGGCGCGGTGTTTTCCTTTGGAGAGGGACTTTTAAGAGCGGAGATCCTTTGCGTTGCAGAAGGCGGAAATCGTTATGTACGCTTCTCGTTTGACGGGGTTTTTGAAGAGATCATCGACAAAATTGGAATAATGCCGCTGCCGCCCTATATTAAAGAGAAGCTGGAGGATCCCGAACGGTACCAGACGGTATATGCACGGGAAAAAGGCTCCGCTGCAGCACCTACAGCGGGCCTGCATTTCACGCAGGAGCTGCTGGAGGACATCAGAAAAGCCGGGGCGCGCATCACGTTTGTGACGCTTCATGTGGGACTCGGAACGTTCCGGCCCGTCAAAGAAAAAAATGTGGAAGACCATGTGATGCATTACGAATATTATACGATCTCGCAGGAGGCCTGCGACGCGATCAATCGAACCAAGGCGGAGGGCGGCCGTGTCATTGCCGTAGGGACGACGTCGTGCAGAGTGCTGGAGTCCGTTGCCGATGAAAACGGACATATGGAGCCGCGTTCCGGCTGGACGGGAATTTTTATTTATCCCGGATACCGCTTCCGCGCGATCGACGCGCTGGTCACAAATTTCCATCTGCCGGAATCGACGCTTCTGATGCTTGTCAGCAGCCTTGCCGGAAGGGAAAATATATTGAACGCTTATCGTGAGGCGATCCGGGAAAAATATCGGTTCTTTTCCTTTGGAGACGCGATGCTTATCGTATAGCGGTCGGACATTCCGTGAACCGGATTTTGGGCGGCAGCTCACGGATTTTCTCCCGGCATTTTTTGCCGCGCGATTCTTTCTAGTCATTTGTAAAATCCCCTGTGTGCTGCTTCTATTCTACACCGCATCGGAGCTTTACACAAGGTTTGGAACGCTCTCTATTTTTCTAAAAAAAGGAACCACGGTTCGCTCTATTTGATAAACCGTGGTTCCTTTTTGCGCTGTCTTTTACAACCCCTTATTCCTTGTTTAAATCATAGCAGCCGCCGTTCGTTCCAATCCCGCCAATAAGGGTAAGCGTTCCGTTGTCATTGATGGCATAAGTATATTCGCAATCACGCACAATATTTTCAATAAAATCAATAGTTAACTTTTTCCCTTTGATTGAATATGTATATTCATAGGCAACGTCATCAGCAAGGAGTTTGCCGGTTCCGTCTTTTTCAAAAAAATATTGCGTATATTCGTCGTACACCCATGTACCGATTAACTCATTGGCTGTTTTATCACCTTGCGAAATTATTAAAACCGTAATAACTGCAGCGATGAATATTAAAGCAGCAACAATAACCATCTTTTTGCCTGTGCTGCGTTTTTTCAGTCGTCTTTTTGTCGCAATGTGATTATCTCTATAAGCCCTGTCGGGACATTGCTCTGCCATAATCCCCTCCATAATACAAGGCAGCGGCAGCATAATTCTATGATGTCGCTGCCTTGCGATTTATTTTACACGCCTTTTTCTTGAAAGTGCAGTAGTAACACAAAGAGCAATAAGAGAAAGAATCGCTATAAAGCCCCAAACAGCAATGCTGCTATTGTCCCCGGTCTGCGGGATCTTAGGATCGTCAGGATCCTCTAATGCTCCTCCGGTGCCGCGGATCGTCTCTGTCTGCACATAGCCGCACACAGAGCATTCTCTCTCCCTGCTGCCGTCCTCCGTTGCGGTCGCTTCCTTGATTATCATCCAGTCGCCGAAGGTATGAGTTCCCTCGTCACTGCGTTCGCCGCAGGTGCATTCGTGCCAGTGACCGTCGGCGTCCGACTTCCACTCCGTGCTGTAGCTGTGACCGGAAGCCTCAATAATGATTTCTTCGTCCGTCAGCTCCCGTGTTCCTAACTCATCGTTGTACCTTTTCCCGCATTTGGAGCAGGTGTAATACTCGATATTGCCGTCTTCCTCACAGGTAGCGGCTTTTGCCTCAGTCTTTACCATTGCATGGGTATGATCGAGCTTGGCAACTACTGTGCCTTCTTCAATCATTTGATTGCAGTCCAGGCACCATTTATCACCGGTATAGCCTTCGGCTTCCTCAGTAGCGGCTACAGCGCCTCTTATCTCGGTGTTGACGTGATTGTCGGGGGCAAGGTCGCCGTATTCCACTTTGCACACAGAACAAATTGCCTTGTTCACGCAGGTTGCCTCACCGCCGCTGTGCGGCGCTTTGTCAATGATGTTTCCGCAGCCGATGATCTGGCACACTTTCCAGTGATCCGTTTCGTCGGTTGTCCAAACAGAAGCCGGATTGTGAGCATTTTTGGCAATCGACTGACCTTTGCTGATTTCACGATTGCAGGTGCTGCAATAAACGTCTCCGGTGTAGCCCTCTTCATAGCAGGTGGCTTCCTTTTGATTTTTCAGATAGGTTTCGCCGACATGATTCGTGTAATCATATTCACCTGTTTCAAAGGTTTCTTCGCTCTTGCCTCCGCACGCAGAACAGCTTTTGTAATAAACCGCTTTGCTTCCGCAGGCAGCAGCAGTTTTAAGATAATCCGTCTTTACATTTTCGATGTAGTTATGAGCAGCAAAATCGCCATATTCCTGATGGCAAACATCACAGATTGCTTTCTTTATGCAGGTAGCTGTGCCGCCGGTATGTTCGCCAAGCGGTAATTCAGCATCAGATCCTTCCATAATTTCACCGCAATCATCACACACTGTATACGCGTTGTGGCCGTGCTTGACACAGGTTGACGGCTCTGCTGGGTGTTCCGTTGTATGCAAATGAGAGCAGTTGACTGTCACAACGCAGGAAGCGCTGAAGTTACCATCTTCGGTTGTTACTGTAATCGTAGTTGTTCCTTTTTTGAGCGGCGTTACAACACCGTCCTTTACAGTCGCTACGGTATTATCGCTACTCGCCCATTTGACATTTTTATTTGTTGCAGTTTCCGGAGAGAAAATCGGGGTGAGCGTCAAAGTTCCGTCTCCTGTGCCAATGCTTGCTGTTTCCCTGTCAAGCGTAATGCCGGTTACAGGAACGGGCTTTTCCTTAACGCTGATTTTCCCCGGAACAACACTAAAATGTACATCGTTTTCATCGGTGTCGCTGATATCGCCATCCGTATAAAGGACAGTAATGGATATATCGCCGGGCTCCGCGCTCTCCGCTATTGTAAAAGTGAGCTTTAAAAATTCAGATTCCGTTGCGTTTTCACTTTTGACAAAGGTGATATACGGCAGGTTGTCATATGAAACAAACGCTCCGGCAGCAAAATCTCCGCAAAGCTCGGCATCGGTTAATGTGATATTGGTATTATCAAACACAATTTCAACAGATGCGGCGGAAAATCCCGGATTGTTTTCAAGCGTAACATAAAGAGTTACGGTATCGCCTTTATAGCCCTCAACCGAGCCAACTGTCATAACGGGAGTATCTGCCGCTGCAACCCAAGTCACATTTACTGCCGTTGTCATTAATAGAACTAATGACAATATCAACGCCGTTAGTTTTTTCATTTTTAATTAACCTCCTCAAAATATTTCAACATCTTCATGATTAATGTATTTCAGCAGTCTTGTTAAATCCTTAGTGTTGACTTTACCATCGCCGTTGACATCAAGAGCTTGCTCCGTACAATCGACATCTTCATGATTGATGTATTTCAGCAGACGTGTCAAATCCTTGGTGTTGACATTTCCATCGCCGTTGATATCTCCGGGCAAATAATCCGTAACTGTAATTTTCCCGTCAACGATCTCGAAGTTTATATCCTCTTCGTCGATATTGGATATATTTCCTGCCTCATATAACAGAGTGATATAGGCGTCGCCGTCCACGGCAGCACCAAGTACTTCAAAGGTAAGAGTCAGCATGTTTGTGTCAGAATCGATATTACTGCCTCTGACAAATGTCAAATAAGGAAGATTGTCATATGACACATTCGTTCCATTGCTGAACTCTTCACTTAATTCCGCCCCGATTAGCCGAAGCCTTGTCGTATCGTAATCGATTTTTATTGACGCCGCATTGAAGCCCGGATTGTTTTTAACAGATAAATTTACAGTTACCGTTTCTCCTGCCGCAGCAGTTTTATTTTCAATAATAATCTGCGGGACATCCTCGCCGACATAATCGGTGTAATGATCCTTATAGTTATCGCCGCAAGCAGAGCAGGTGTGCAAGGTATAGCCCTGAGAATTTTCTGTCGGAGGAACAATCGTTGAGACATAGTCGTGCGGAATCATAGAAACTGTTTCAGTCTTGGTTGTGCCACATATCAAACATTCGTATGTTTTTGTGCCAGTTTTTGTACAAGTTGGTTTTTCAGTAACTGTTCCTGCATTCCATGTATGCGTATGAGAACCAGTCGTTGTAAAAGAATATATATCGCTGCAATATTCAATTCCGCCGTCACGTACAATATACATTTTATAATAATATTTTGTTCCGGGTTTTAAATTCGGATACCATTTAGACATTGTATAAAAAATATACTGTATTGGCGCCCCGCTTTGGTCATATCCGTTTGTATTTACGGTTTCGGTTATTTTTGTCATATTAGATGTGCTTGTACCGATGTAAAATCCGGCTTTTTCAATAGTCGGACCAAACGCACCAAAAACACCTTTTATGGTTGCATTATTGTTGGTTATACTGGTTGCCGTAACACTCTGGAAAGGGGTTATAAGCTTAAGAGGATTTGTGAAGTTGTTAAACCCGCCGGATTCAACTGCAAAGTGCAGATGTGGGCCGGTTGAGTTCCCTGTTGAGCCGACTTCACCAATCTTTTGCCCACCGGATACGCTTTGTCCGACAGTCACATTTACTCGATTAAGGTGCGCATAAAGAGAACGGTAGCCGTTGCCATGATCGATAATAACATGATAGCCGGCACCTATATATCCGCAGCTAGAGCATTTTGAGTCGGGAGAGGCGGAAGCCGTTGATGCACATTTGACGACGCCGCTTTTCGCAGCGTTAACGGCGGTTCCGGTTGGCGCTGATATATCTATCGCATAGTGTGTCCCATAAAATCCACGGGCAAATATTTGATTTTTAACAGGCCATTGCCAACCGTCTTGGGCAGCTGCAATAGTGTTAATAGTTCCACTATTTAAGGAAACAAAGAAGCAATTTGCAATAATCAAAAGAGATGCCACAAATTTTTTCATTAACATTCATTCCTTTCACTTTTAAAAATTTATTGAAAAAACCTTACCCTCTTATACGGGTGTATTCATTTATCTTATCTCCGTTAATGGGCTCGCCTACTTCTCGGACGATACCATTAGAGATGTATAATTTAGTAGATGGGTCTTTGCTCGTATAAAGAATTCCCCCGGTGTCGTCAATTATCAATTTGATGCCATGGCTGTATGAAGGTTCATCATCCACGCCGATCCCCTTGCCGTTTTCCGTCATAACATATATGACGTCCTCCGCAAGTTTAACCGGCTCAAACAGAAATTCACCGTCCAATCTGACGATCGAAAAATAATTTGTTCCTTCAGAATTAGCAATAATCACGGGAGCCGTACCGTCAAACGCTCCTACCTCCATATCCATGCCGGCAAAGTCACGGACTATTCCCTTTTTATTATTAATAAGTACAGAATTCCAGCCGTTGCTGATGAGAGAGGTCACGCTGCCGTCTTCATTTACATGAAAGCCGTAAACGGTAAATACTGCAATATCCTCCTGCCCGGCTACACTGCCATGGATTCGGACTTTACCGTCATTATGAATTTCATATATAGTTTCTCCGTAAGTGTCATAACTCACACCGTTTTCAAACCACGCTTCCTCAGCAAGATACTCCATTACAGAGATATCTTGGTCGCTTTGAAACGACACCACCCGATTTTGTTCAATATCATACAGACGGGCATCATATTGTCCCCCGTCCCTGACCTCCAATACCAGGCAGCCCTCTCCCACATAGATCAGGCTCTCTTCAAACACATTCTGAGAGCATTCCATTCCCGAGGATAACAGGGGATTGCTGTCGGCAAGAGGGACAACCCACTGACCGTTTGTATCCAGCACCCCGATTTCATAATTAACACCGGCATAGCTTTCGTTTGTTTTATATGCCAGTACATAGCCGTCCGATAAAAATTTCTTATCCGCCGAACTCCCGTTCACGAGGCCAAAGCCTGTGACGCCCAGTGTTTCCGTCGAAAATACAACGGATCCGTCATATTTTTTCAGATATTGTGTGTCGCCTGCTTTTGACAGAAAGTAACCGTCAGCGTACAATAGGCATTCTTCGTTTTCCGGAAGAGTGTAAACTGTTTCACCGTACGCGTCGATAATGGCATCGCGGTAAACGCCCAGTGAAACATGCAGACTGGATTGATAATGGCCTGTTTTATCCGCATAAAATTCATACTGCGGCAATTTGTTTTTCTCATGCGGCTGCGGGGAAGGCGTCGAAACGCTGCCCGTTCTTTCGGCTGTCGCCGCAGGACTATTTACATTTACCGGGCTCTGTGTGCCGGAGGGAGTTCTCTCCTCTTCGGACGGCGCGGCGCAGGATACAAGCAAAAAAGCGGCCACTAATGCTGCAGCCATGTGAAATATTTTCCTCATAAAGACTCCTTTCCATACCTTGCAAATATCGTTATCTTTCATAAAAAGCACTGGTGTCGGCAGTTCATTGCAAGAACCCCTCATGCACATATTAAGAAAAAATGAATGAGCTTTCAATAAGCTGGCAGCTTATAAATCAAACCGCCTTGAGAAATAACCCGCCGGACGCTGTAAGCCATCTCATATAAAACTCCGATCCGCATGGGGTTGACTAAGCCTGAGTGACAGTTTATAATTCCACTGACCAAAGCGGCAAAGAGAAAAAGGTACTGCTACAAGGAGTTTTCGTCATGCAACGGTATTGCCCCCATTGCAAAAATGAATTACCAGAGGATGCTTCATTTTGCCTGTGCTGCTTTTCACGACTCATTGAATCCGAGTCGGAGCCGGAGCCATCTGCTTCCCGCAGGGTGACGGCGACGCTCAGGATCACCGGCCTGTCTGTGGCCCTATGCCTTTTTTTCGTTTTGGGCGGCTCTGATATCTATATGAACCATCCGCCTCTTACCGGCGTCGTTCCTCCCTCCCCGGCGCTAAGTACGTCAGACGCTTCGTATAACAAACCGCCTTATAAGACGCTGCCTCCTGCCGCTTTGACAGCTTCTGCCACTGTGACGTCTTCTTCTCTGGCGCAGACCACATCTGCCCCGCTTGCCGAGACGGCTCCTGAAAGCGATTTCCCAAGTCATATGCCTACAATCGCTTTCCACTCTTCCTCCCTTGCACCTTCTCCGGCACCGGCAAAAACGCCGCCGGTTTCCTCCTCACCCGATATACAACCGTCTGTTCCGGATCATGTACAAGTCGGCGATTTGGTTGATTTTAACCGTTATCCTTTCGCGGATGCCGCCGATTTCACCTGGATCCCCTATGAGAGCGGAATTTCTATCACACAATACAACGGGCAGGGCGGCGTGGTCCGCATTCCGCCGACGCTGGACGGTATGCCTGTCGTCATGATTGATACAAACGCGTTCCGCGGCGCGCAGAACGTTACCCATATACAAACTTCTGCCAAACATATCGGGGCAGAAGCGTTTCAAGACTGCTGCAATCTGGTGCAGGCCGATTTGCCCGGCGTTCAATATATCCACCCCTACGCGTTTTGCAGAGCGGCCTTACTGATTTCGGTTTCCCTGTATGAAGGACTGACCGCAATTGGCAGCGCCGCATTCGCCGGCTGCAGTTCTCTGACACAGCTGGATCTGCCGGATACGGTTCAACTTCTTGAATGCGGCATCGTTATATATTCGGGCGTTCGGAGCCTGACGCTTCCTGCCTCCGTTATTTCCTTCGACAATGACAGCGGAGTTAACGGATGTGAAAATCTGGAAGAAATATGGGTAGATCCCGCCAATCCCACCTACTATAGCGTAGATGGCGTACTGTTCCGAAATCGCGGCACATCGGACCGCACCGACGATATTTTGATCTACTATCCGCCGGGGAAAACAGATATTTCGTATACGGTTTACACCGATATCGCACCCTACGCGATCGCGCATGTCAAGGCTCTGCAGGAAGTGATTTTCACCGGGCAGCGGGCATTGGATATCGGAGAGAACGCGTTTCAATACTGTATGTCATTGGAACGCCTCCAATTTACCGCTCCGATCGGTGAGATCGGCGCTAACGCTTTTCTTGAATGCGACGGCCTGCTCAGCTGCACGCTGCCGGCGCAAGCCCGCAGTCTGGGCGTCGCTCTATTTAACGGCTGCAATAACCTGGTGAAAATTATCGTTCCCGGCACGCTTGATCTCTCTTCGCTCGACCGGCCCGTGACAGAGGGTCTTTATTACGCGACGCTGTACGTCAAAGAGAATACATCCGGAGAATCGCATGCCAAGCGCTTCTCCTGTCCCTATGTTTATTATTAAGGAGGTCCTGCCTGTAATGAAAACAACCGGTGATCTGATGAAAGCTTTGTCTTTCCCGGAAATATCTCCGGAAGACTATCTTTCTGCGCACAAGGAGGAACTGCTCAACAGTTCTCCTAAAGAGCTTTGGACTTCGCTCGTCGAGCGGTCCGGGCTTCGAAAAGCGGAAATTATCCGACGCAGCCAGTTCGAAGCGGTATATTTTTACGAAGTGCTTGCAGGGAAAAAAATACCCTCCCGCGATAAGGTGTTGCGTCTTTTGCTGGGACTGCAGGCAGAGCTTTCCGACTGTCAGAAAATTTTACAGCTATATGGATACCGACCTCTATATCCCCGCATTTTCAGAGATGTCCTGCTGATCTCTTCTATTACGAATTCACTTTCCTTATCCCAGGTGCAGCAGCTGCTCGAGCAGCATCAAGAGGAACCTCTGAAATGACAGGGACGGAGGAAACATTAAGCTGGTTGAATGAGTCTCTACAGCAATATTTTGTGAAGGAATCTCTGCTGAAGCATACGGCATTGTCGGAAATCACGGTTTACCGCCACCTGTCAACGAACAAGAAACTGCTGGTGCGCCATTCGCGGAACAGAAACGACGAGGTCTATCGCCTGCTGCTGACGGCACGTCTCCCTCACCTGCCTCAGATCTATGAAGTAATCTCTACGCCGGAAGAGCTGATCGTTCTGGAGGAATATCTTGAGGGGGAACCGCTGGCCGCACGGCTGGAAAGCGGCCCGTTATCTAAAGCACATGCATATCGGTATACAAGGCAGCTTTGTCAAGCCGCAGGCGCTCTGCACCGGCGGGGGATCGTGCATCGGGATATCAAGCCGTCCAATATTCTGCTGTGCGGAGACGAACTCAAGCTGATTGATTTCAATATTTCCAGACAGCTGCGGAAGGAAGTCCAGGCGGATACACTGCCGCTCGGCTCGATCGGTTATGCGCCGCCGGAGCAATTTGGCCTGACGCAAACCGGGCCGACGAGCGACATTTACGCTATCGGGGTTGTCTTCAACGAAATGCTGACGGGACATTCGCCTGCCGTTGAACTTGCGCCCGGATATGCCGGACATATTGTGCAGCGGTGTGTGCGAATGCGCTCCGAGGACCGTTATCCCAATGCTGCAGCATTGCGGCGGGCGCTTCGGCGGCCTTTCTGGTTCTGATTATTCTTTTCTCCGAAAACTTGGAAATAACTACCTAAAGGGAATCCATTCATCCTTAGAGCTGTGTCAACAAAAAAACGCGGCTAACTATTTACGGAACCGTCCGCAATTTAACCTTAAATTTAAAGCGGACATAGATTTATATATGCTGATTCTGGCAACGCATTTCAAGCCGAAAACGTTCAGTAATGAGAAAGAGCACAGAATTGTGTTTTTTCATTATGATTTGAGCGGGCGGGCGCGCAAACTGGAATGCTATGCTCTTTCTAATTATCGTTTTGGAACGTGCCTGCATCCTTACATCGAATGCAGGTTCAACGAAGAAAACAGGTCTTTTTTTGATATGATCCGCAGCGTCACTTTATCTCCGACCACAGTTAAAATGCCGTTTGATTCAAATGCATATAGAGGTGTTATCTGCAATTTTCTCAATCAATACGGCGGGGACTTTTCCGTGGAGCAAATCCATCTTTCCGGTCATGACATTCGCTGGTAAAAATATAGCAGGACTGTCCTCCGTTCGGCGGGAAGCCTGATCCGCCGCGCTGACTTCGATTTTCTTTCTCAATGCTTTGAAAGAAGAAATTTGTGCTATAATGGTTCAAGAGTTTAAACCATTTGTTAAAGGAGGGTACGGATGGACGAGTGCAGAGCGCAGCGGCAGTCCCTGGCGGATGAATTTAAGGCGCTGCAAAGCTTCTTTGCGGCGCTGGGAGACGAAACCAGACAGCAGATTTTTCTTGCGCTGCTGGAGCATGAGACCGTAGGAATGCGTGTGCCTGAAATCACCAGACGCACCCATCTTTCCCGTCCGGCTGTGTCCCATCATCTGCGGATTCTTAAGGATGCCGGATTGGTTAACATCCATCGGCAGGGCGCCATGAATTATTACTATGTGGATGCAAATTTGAGCAAATGGAGCGAAATCAAGGCGCTGGTGGATCATGTGTGCCGGGTAGCCGGGGATGCCGCACGGGCACATTACCCTCGTTTGGAAGAAGAATAGAAAGGATGATTCCCATGACGATTTTAGAAGCGATGCAGGCCCGCCACGCGGTGCGAAGCTATAAAGATCTGCCGCTGAACCCCGAAACAATTTCGATTTTGCAAAAGGAGATCGACGCCTGCAATAGAGAGGGCGGGCTCCGGATTCAGCTGGTGACAGGCGAGCCAAAGGCCTTTGACAGCTTCCTGGCACATTACGGAAAATTTTCCGGCGTGCAGAACTATATTGCCCTTATCGGTAAGAAGAACGCCGATCTGGATGAAAAGCTGGGCTACTACGGAGAACGGCTGGCTTTGCAGGCGCAGATGCTGGAGCTCAACACCTGCTGGGTGGCCATGACCTTTGGAAAAGGCGCGGCAAAAAGCTTCTGCACCATCGCTCCGGGGGAAAAGCTGGTATGCGTGCTGTCCTTGGGGTACGGGGCGACACAGGGAACTGCGCACAAGAGCAAGCCAATGGACGCACTCTGCCAGGTTGAAGGGGATATGCCGGAATGGTTCCGTAAGGGCATGGAGGCGGCGCTGCTGGCTCCCACGGCCATGAACCAGCAGAAGTTTTTGATTTCCCTGAGCGGAAACGAAGTGACGGCAAAAGCTCTGGGCGGTTTTTATTCCAAGGTGGATTTGGGCATCGTTAAATATCACTTTGAAGCAGGCGCGGGAAAAGAAAATTTTTCCTGGGGCGGCCGATAATTTCTGCAAAAGTGCACGGCAATTCGGCGCTGATTCTGGATACGCCGAAAAATACGGAACGGCGCACAAATTTTATGAAAAAGCCGGATTTCAAAAAGTCGAAGAAGCACGACTCCCCGTCCGTTATGATCATCCCTATGACGACAGCGGGCTTCTACCGCCTGGATCTGTGAGATACGGAGCCGGGGGCTTTCAGACAAAATTTATCGTTCGTTTTTTGAAAATATAGCAAAAGTCCAAAAAACAGATGGTATTTGCATTGATTTTTCTGTAAAAATAAAAATAAGACGTTTTTTCATACGGCTCATTCTGTGATTTGTCTATTGTAATTGTTGAAAAAATATGTTATTTTAATCATTAATCAAAAAACAAAATACTTGGAGGTATGGCTGTATGAACAAAAAAAGAAAAAAATATAGCGCATTGACGAGGGCTTTTCTGCTGTTTTCCGCAGTAATTCTGGCACTCTCTTTCTCCGCCTGTTCGGGCGGAACGGACGAGGACGCGGAAAAGACGCCGACGGCCGCCGCTGCGACGCCTACGCCGCAGGAAACGGCAAAGCCGACCGAGGCGCCTACAGCGCCGCCGCCGGAGAATACTGTGGAAATTACAGTCGAAAAATACCCTTCTTTGTTTACTATATTTGGAGAGGCAACGACGCTTGCGGAAAACGACGCGGGAGTTCCGTATCCCTGTATAAAGCTGGAACAGTCTGACGAGGATCTCTTTAATGAAGAATATTATAATTCCGGCGTATATGTTACGCTGAACGCCTCCGAGGAATGCAGCGCGGCGGTCTATGTCACACTCGCGGCGCCGGACGCCGTAAACGGCGCATCCGGTTATATGCTGAAGTATTGCATGAATGAGGAGTTTGAAGATCCGGATCTGGATGCGGATTATGTTGATCTTGATATGGAGTGCCTGGAGCCGCTTCAGACCGTTCAGGAGTTTGTATTTGACATTGATCTTAAGCAGGGCGAGAATAAGCTGTATCTGTTCCAGAGCACCGTAGGCGAGCATGGAGGATGGCGGATCTCCGTAACGGGCCTGCGTCTGGAGCTGAGTGCGGGAGACATCGCGCTTCCGGAAGTGGAGGAGAAGCCGAAAAACGTAATCGATTTTCCTGCCGAGGGGCTCGTGCTCGACACAACGAATTATAATACGGCCAGAGGCATCCGTCCGGAGGATACGACGGACGAAAAGACGCAAAGCGGTCAGAATTTCGGATATTTCGATGTGGGAGCCGAGCTGACTTATGTATTAAACGTGCAGAAAGCCGGCACATATGAAATCAGCTATCGACTTTCCTCCCCGGAAGGAACCGGCGTGCTGGAGGTATATGTCGACGACGAAGAGGCCGGAGCAATGGAAAACAGCGAAAATACAGGAGACTATCAGGCATGGATCGATCTCGAAGACAAGACGGAAATCGAGCTTTCCGAGGGAGAACATACGTTAAGATTCACGGTTACCGAATCCGGCTTTAATATTTCGTATTTCACGGTGCTGCCGAAGGCGTGAGGCGGGGAACAGGAGTCGGTTTTATGAAAGCATATGAGGGACCGTATTCAAAAGTAAATGGCGCGTACGGAGGCATCGACGATCTGGGGCGGGCGCTGACGACGGATGCTTCGCTTCCGCTGCCGCGTGAAAATCGGTCGGTCGGCATCTTTTATTATCTGGCCCCGGGAAATCACGGCCTGCGAGGACCGTATGACAACAGCAAAATCGTAGCGGCGCATCCGGACGCGACGGATTCGGAAGAAGCGTGGACGGCCGCGGGCGGCGGCCCGCGGCATGCGGATCATCATTGGGGAGAACCTCTGTTCGGCTATTATTCGATGCATGACGAATGGGTTATCCGGAAGCATATTCAGATGCTGACGGATGCGGGCGTCGATTATCTTATTTTTGATACGACAAACGCCGTAACGTATGATGAAACGGCACTGAAGGTTTTCCGGATTCTGGATGAATTTTACAGGCAGGGAATCACAAATGTTCCGAAAGCTGCCTATTACACGAACTCGGCTTCAGGAAAGACCATCAATCATATTTACCATCATATTTATCAAAAATATCCCGAATACGAACACCTCTGGTTCTGCTGGGACGGCAGGCCGCTCGCGATCGGACACCCGGACGATCCGGAGCTTGAGGAAGAAGCAAAACGCTTTTTCCGGATTAAGATCAGCTACTGGCCAACGGAGAAAAGAAGCAGCGACGATCAGTGGCCCTGGGTAGAATTCGGAGGGATTTATTCGCCGGATGCGGTATATGGGAGGAACGGACGCAAAGAAGTGATCAGCGTTTCCTCGGCGCAGCATTGCTACAACGTATTCAGCGCAAGCGCTTGGTATGCAGAGCGCAATCGAACGAAAAGCTACAGGCGGGACACGGGAGAAAACGATCCTGCGGAGGACGCCGTATTGTGGGGATACAATTTTGCCGATCAATGGAAGTGGGCGATCGAACAGGATCCGGAAACGGTTTTTGTAACGCAGTGGAATGAATGGCTTGCAATGAGGATGGATCCCATGGGCGGCCACCCGATCGTTTTTGTAGATCTGGCCGATCCGAACAACAGCCGTGACATAGAACCGATGCGCGGCGGATTCGGAGATAATTATTATATGCAGCTCTGCGAGTTTGTTCGCCGCTATAAGGGCGCTCCTCCGCGCGTGGAGGTCGGAGAGAACACAACAATTTCTATAGGGGGCGATTTCTCGCAATGGGATTCGGTGACCGCATGCTACCGGGACTATAAACGCGATACGCTCCCCAGAGATCAGCAGGGATTTGGAGAATACCACTATACCGACAATTCGGGACGCAATGACTTTGATTTGATGAAGGTCGCACGAGATGAAGAGAACATATATTTTTATGTGCGAACGGTTGATCCGATCACGCCGCCGGACCGAAGCTGGATGACGCTGTTCCTGCGCAGCGGCCGTGCAGGAAATCCGAATTGGCACGGCTTTGATTACGCCGTAAACCGCGTGCTTCCCGGCGGAAAAGGCGCCGTGATCGAAGCGTGCGAGGGCGGCTGGAACTGGCGCACCGTAGGAATTGCCGAACTGAAAACGGAGGGCAATCAAATGATGCTGCGCGTTCCGCGAAACCTTATCGGAGCGAACGAAGGACTTATAAATCTGCAGTTCAAATGGGCGGATAATTATACGGAGGATGATATCTGGTCGTTCTACGAAAAAGGAGACGCGGCGCCGATCGGGCGTCTTACCTATGTGTTCAGAGAAGCGGACTGATCGGCGGAAAGGGAAGGAACTATGAGGGGAAAAAGACTGCTTCTTTTTGCTGCGGCGTTCGTTGCGGCTGCCGGCATCTCGCTGCTTACGGCCGCAACGGCTGCGACCTCAGAAGATGGCCCGGTTACTTTGGAGAAACGGGAAACGACGGTATACCAGTACGATTTCGAAGAAGACACTGCGTATTATCTGGAGGCGCCGGGGCTGACGGGCATGGATACGGCGGTTTCGGTATCGGATGGGAAGCTGATCCCGCAAAACAAGCTCTTTCTGTTCGGCACAGAGTACCGTTTGGGCGACGATTACGGCTTGTCCGGAGGAAGCGCACAATTTGATCTGGTGCTGGAGGACGGCACGGTAGATATCGGATTGCGTACGATTGTGCAGAGCGCGAGGCGTTCTTATAAAGGCATATGGATATCAATCGGTTCCGAGGAAATCTCGGTAAAGCTGCAGCCCGGCAAGGAAACGGCTTCTGCAAAGCATTCCGTCGAATTTGCGCAGGAGCAAACGCTTGTGATCCGCGATTCTGTCGATGAGATCACGATCCGTGCCGGCGCGGAAGAAACGCTTCTGATGCAGATCCTTTATTCCTCCGACCGGATTCTTGTGAAGGACGGAGCGGGCAATCCGCTTCTGGAAGCGGAGACGGGAGACATCCCGGCCGCGGGATATCTCAGGATCGGAGGCAGCAGGGATTTTATCGGGACGTTCGACAATCTGCAGTATGAGCATACGGAGATCGAACGCAGCCTTCCGCCGCGAGAGCAAAGAATCGTTTCTTATAACAACTGGGTCGCGACGGATGATCTGGGGCGCTCTGTCGCGGGCAATTCCGAGGCCGGAGATCCGAAAGAGGATAAATATGTCGGGATTTTCTATTTTATTTCGTTTGATCAGCTTGACGGAGGAATCTACGATCACACGAAGGCTTATCTCGAGGGCGGGCTCAGCGGCCTGTGGGAGCAGCTGGAATCCGGTCCTGTTGGCTACGGCAGATATTGGGCGGAGCCGTATTTTGGATATTATATCAACGGCGACACGTGGGTTTACAGGAAACACGCATATCAGCTGACCGCAGCGGGCGTTGATTTCGTGTTCCTGGACATGTCAAACGCTCTGACGTATCCTGAGGCGCATATTCCCCTGTTTGAGACATGGCTGCAGATCCGCAGAGAGGGCGGACAGACGCCGCAGATCGTGTGCTTTACGGGGGATCGGGCAGACGTTTTTATTAAAGACTTCTATACGCTGTACGAAAATATTTACAAGCACGAAAAATATGACGAGCTGCATTTCCTGTGGGAGGGCAAACCGCTGCTGCTCGGAAATCCGTTTGATGTAGATGGAAATCTTGACGCGCAGAAGGCCATAAAAAGCAACGCGGAACTGCTGGACTTTTACAACAACGAGTATGAAAGCGTTCTGGAGCAGTTTACGATCCGGAAAAGCTGGGCATGGAAAACGGATCCCGGCTACTGGCCCTGGCTGATGGATCCGCAGAGCCCGGGGACGGATTTTGAGGGCAACGTTGAGCAGATTTCGGTTGCCATCGGTCATCATGCCTCTACCAGCAAAGGACGCAGCTATGTGGACGGCGTGCAGCCGGACAACGGAAAGGATGACTTTGAATTTTCTTCGGATACCGCCAGGTACGGCCTGGGCTTCGAAAGTCAGTTCCGGCATGCTATGGAAATGGAGGGAAACCCGTCCGTGATGATGATTACCGGCTGGAATGAGTGGACGGCGGGCAAATGGAAGGCGGAATCCGAAAACCAGATTGTCGGGAATACGCCAGTGGATTTTACGTTTGTGGACCAGTTTAATCCGGAGTTCAGCCGGGATGCCGAAGCAATGAAGCTCAGAGACGGCGTAGGCTTTGGGGATAATTTTTATTATCAGATGACGGACTATATCAGGCGCTTTAAAGGAATTGAAGAGCCTGAGCAGGCGTCCGGACAGAAGGAGATTTCGCTGGACGGAGACATCCTGCAATGGGACGGCGTAGGACCGGAATTCCGGGATACCATCGGAGATACGATGTACAGAAGCGCACAGTCCTTCGGCGGAGAATATCAGTATATCAATACAACAGGCAGAAACGACATTGATTATGCCAAGGTATCTGTTTGGGACGGAAATCTTTATTTTCTGGCTGCCGCCGTGGACGATCTTGTCCTGGCAGATGACGAAGCCTGGATGAATCTCCTGATTGACTATGACGGCGATCCGGAAACCGGCTGGGAGGGGTACGACTTTATATTGAACCGCAGCAGGGAGGACGGCTTCCTGAGCGTGGAACGTTTCGTTAACAACAGCTGGGAGTTCGAACGGGTGGGCTCCGCGCCGTATACGGTATCCGGCAGATATTTGACGGTTCAGGTCCCGGAAAGCCTTTTGGGAGGAAGGCAAAACGATTGGTTTGATTTTAAGTGGACGGACAATTCTACGCGAGACGGAAACATTATGGAATATATGGATCTGGGGGACGCGGCGCCGAATGATCGCTTCAATTTCAGATTCATATATGAAAAGGGCTTTTTTGGAAAGCTTCTGGACCATACGGCAGGTAAAATTTTATTTGCTGCGGCTGTCGTTCTGATTTTGGGCGGAGGCATTGCCGCCGCCGTGATCCTCGTACGGAGAAAGCAAAGAACCGCTTCTTAATACGCAGGTGCGCGCTTGGGGCTTGCCGCTTTTTGAAAGATCCTGTATAATCCGGAATTACGGGATTTTCGGATCTTCGTATATTTTCCGGAAGAGAGGATGGCGGCAAGTGGCGGCCGTAACGTATGAACTGATAAAAATCTGCAAACAATCGGGGGCGCGCCTTGGCAGGCTGCATACGCCGCATGGCATCATAGAAACTCCTACGTTTATGCCGGTGGGAACGCAGGCCTCCGTGAAAGGTATTTCTCCGGATGAGCTGCGGGCGCTGAACGCGGGCATCATATTGTCAAACACATACCATCTGTATCTCAGACCCGGCCATGAGCTCATCCGGGAGGCCGGCGGGCTGCACCGGTTTATGAACTGGGACGGTGCGATTCTGACCGACAGCGGAGGATTTCAGGTTTTTTCTCTGAGCAAGCTCCGGAAGATCACGGAGGAGGGCGTGCAGTTCCGATCTCATATTGACGGTTCCAAGCATTTCCTGTCACCTGAAAAGGTTATGGAGATTGAAAACGCGCTGGGGGCGGATATCATCATGGCATTTGACGAATGCGCCCCATATCCGGCTGATTATGAATACACGAAAAAATCGATGTACTTGACCTCCAGATGGGCAGAGCGCTGTTTAAAAGCGCATACGCAGACGCAGCAGCAGGCGCTGTTTGGCATTGTACAGGGGGGAATGTACGCGGATCTGCGGAAGATTTCGGCGCGGGACCTAGTTTCTCTGGATTTTCCCGGTTACGGGATTGGCGGGCTGAGCGTCGGAGAGCCGGCGGAGCTGATGTATCAGATGCTGGAGGAAACGGTCCCCGTTCTTCCAGAAAACAAGCCGCGATATTTAATGGGCGTCGGTTCTCCGGATTATCTGATCGAGGGCGCGATCCGTGGGATCGATATGTTTGACTGCGTGCTTCCGACGCGGATCGGCAGAAACGGAACCGTGATGACGTCAAAGGGAAGAGTCATCGTAAGAGACGCAAAATACAGCAGGGATTTTACGCCGATGGATGAAGAATGCAGCTGCTTTGCATGCAGAAATCATACAAAAGCGTATGTCCGCCATTTGCTGAAGGCCGGCGAAATGTATGGGCTGCGTCTGACAACGATCCACAATCTTTCTTTCCTGATTAACTTGATGAAATCTATCCGCTGTGCTATACTGGAGGACAGACTTCTTGACTTCAGGAAGGAGTTTTATGCGAAATATTATAACATCGGAGGATCTCAATGAAAAGTAATGTGAGAAAAATCTTATCTTTTGTGATGCTGATCGCGGTGCTGGCATTGTCGTTTTCCATGACGGCATTCGCGGCCGAGGAGTCCGGAGCGACGAGCGGAACGGATGCAAGTCAGGGACAGACCGGAGGCGCCAATATGTGGCTCGTGATCGTACTTTACGTGGCGTTCTTCGGAGTAGTGGGTTATTTCCTCATTTTCCGTCCCAATAAAAAACGCAGAAAGCAGGAAGAAGAGCTGCGTAGCAGCATTATCCTCGGAGACGAGGTGACGACGATCGGCGGAATCGTGGGACGAGTAGTAAATATAAAGGACGACAATATCACGATTGAAACTTCTTTAGACAAGACGCTGATGGAATTCAAGAATTGGGCGATCCGCGAGGTTAAGAAGCCGATTTCGGATGATGAACCGGAGAAGCCGGAGAAAGAAGAAAAGCCCGCTGAAATTGAAGAAAAGAACGAGAAGAACGATAAGAAAGACAAAAAAGATAAGAAATAATACAGAATCACAATACATGCAGCCGTCCGCCGCGCCCGGAATCGTTCCCCGATCGGGTGTGGGCGGACTGTTTGGATTTTATAAGAAGCGGAACGATTCGGAAGAAATGGATGGAATATGGAAGCAAATACGAAAAACGTACGGAAAGACGTAAGAAATATCGCCATTATAGCGCATGTGGATCATGGAAAAACGACGCTTGTAGACGGACTGCTCAAGCAAAGCGGCACCTTTCGGGAAAATGAGGCCGTGCAGGAGCGCGTCATGGATTCCAACGATCTGGAACGGGAGCGCGGAATTACGATTTTATCTAAAAATACAGCGCTGAATTATAACGGATATACGATTAACGTTGTAGATACCCCGGGACATGCCGATTTCGGCGGAGAGGTAGAACGCGTTCTGGGAATGGTAGATGGCGTGCTGCTGCTGGTAGACGCATTCGAGGGATCTATGCCTCAGACGAGATTCGTGCTTTCCAAAGCGCTGTCCATGAATCTGAAGCCGATCGTCGTCATCAATAAAATCGACCGGGACGGCGCCAGACCGCTGGAGGTGCTCGACGAGGTCCTGGAGCTGTTCATGGATTTGGGGGCGGATGAAGATCAGCTCAATTTTCCCGTGGTCTATGCCTCCTCCCGCGACGGCTATGCTTCTCTGGAGCCGGACGGCGGCGAGAAAACTGATCTGCGCCCGCTGTTCGACACGATTATCAAAGAGATCCCGGCGCCGCGCGCGGACGTAGAAGCGCCGTTTCGGATGCTGGTGTCCAACGTAACGACAGACGAATACGTCGGGCGCATCGCCGTCGCACGCGTCGACCGCGGCAGAATCGCGGCAGGACAGCCGGTGGTGGTATGCAACGCGAAGGACGGAACCAGGAAAAATGCAAAAATCACATATCTTTATAAATTCCAGGGGCTTCGGCGTGTAGAAACGCAGGAAGCAATGGGCGGAGACATCGTTGTGATCGCAGGGCTGCCCGACATCAATATCGGCGACACGGTCTGCAGTCCCGAGGCGGTGGATCCCATTCCGTTTATAAATATTGACGAGCCTACGATTTCCATGAATTTCAGCGTAAATAACAGTCCATTTGCCGGACAGGAGGGAACGTATGTCACGTCGCGCCATATCCGCGAGCGGCTTTATAAAGAGCTGGAAACAAACGTCAGTCTGAGAATTGAAGATACGGATTCTCCTGACACGCTGAAGGTATCGGGGCGCGGAGAGCTCCATCTTTCTATTCTGATTGAAACAATGCGGCGGCAGGGCTACGAATTTCAGGTATCGCGTCCGCGTGTTATTTATAAAGAATCCGAAGGCGTTTTATATGAGCCGATGGAGCTCCTGACAATCGATGCGCCGGAAGACGCCGTGGGCGTTGTAATCGAAAAAATCGGACGCAGAAAGGGCGAAATGCTGAACATGCATCCGGCTTTGGAAAATTACGTCCGGCTGGATTTCAGAATTCCGTCAAGAGGCCTGATCGGTTATCGATCGGAATTTTTGACGGATACCCGCGGAAATGGTATAATGAATCATATCTTCGACGGATTTGAGCCATATAAAGGCGATCTGGACGCCAGACAGCACGGCTCTCTGATCGCGTGGGAACGAGGAGAAGCCGTAACCTACGGGCTATACAACGCGCAGGAGCGCGGAAAGCTTTTTATCGGCCCCGGGGAAAAGGTGTACGAGGGAATGGTGGTCGGCGAATGCGCGCGCGCCGAGGATCTTGTTATCAATGTCTGCAAGCGCAAACATATTACGAACATCCGCGCCTCCGGCTCGGACGACGCCCTGAAGCTGACGCCTCCCGTAGTATTGAGCCTGGAACAGGCGCTTGAATTCATATCCGACGACGAGCTTGTAGAAATTACGCCGAAGAGCATTCGGCTCAGAAAGAAAATATTGGACACGGAGCAGAGAGCAAAAGCCAGAGCAAAGGGGTGATTCCTTGAGCGGCGGGATCAGAAAACCGGGAGCGGTTCAGAATAAAAGAAAAACGGCAAATCAGGGAACGCAGAACGCCGCGTCCGCGCGCGGTGCACGAAACACGAACCGCAGCGTATCGGGCGGAGGCATTCCGAAGCCGGGCGCCGCGCGCGGCGGGAAGAAGGACGGCAGAGCGCTGAACGGAAAAGCCAGAAAGATGAACAAGCGGTATAAGGTGCCGCTGACGATCCTTTTCGTTGTATTTCTGGTCGTCATCGTGTTTATGAGCAGTTTTCTGTCTTATACGTACCTGGTCGACAAATATGCCAATCCGGTCAGTGCGGAATCCATAGCGCTGGACGAGGAAACGTCGGTCAAATTCAGAATCGACAAGGGCATGTCTACGAGGGATATTGCGGAGCAGCTGTATGATCTCGGCCTGATCCAAAATAAAACGATATACCGTTTTCTCTCAAAATTTAACGGATTTGACGGTCAATATAAGGTGGGGACGTATACGCTCTGCGAGGGCCTTTCCTATGATGAGATTATGACGCTTCTGGCGGGAGAGCCGGAAACCGTCAGAGTGACGTTCCCGGAGGGCTTTACAACGGAACAGATCGCGGCCCGGCTTGAGGCGAACAACGTGGTTACGGCGGATGAATTTCTGGCGGCGCTGGAAACGATCGATGTGTCTTCCTATCCCTTCCTGAGCGAACTGGCCGGAACCTCGAGAGACCACCGGCTCGACGGGTATTTGTTCCCGGATACGTATGAGTTTGACGTGAAAGCAAATGTGGAGGACGTCATCTACAAAATGCTGAACCGCTTCAACGAGCTTTACCTGCCCGCCTATTACGAAAAATCCGAGACGATTGGTCTCACGACGGATCAGGTTGTCATACTGGCTTCGATTGTAGAACGGGAAGCAAAGCTCCAGTCGGAACGGCCGATCATTGCGGGCGTCTTTATGAACAGACTGCACAGCGACGATCCTTCGCTCAAAAAGCTGCAGTCCTGCGCAACGATCCGATATATTTATAAAAAGCTTTACAACGAAGACGTCATTGACATCACGGAGGAGCACGAAAGAGTGGAAGATCCGTATAATACGTATCTTTATGACGGACTGCCGCCCGGCCCGATCTGCAGCCCGGGTATTGAATCCATTAAGGCCGTCCTGAATTATGAGGAGAGCGATTACTATTTCTTCGTGCTCAATGTCAAAGACGGCGTCGGCTCCCATATCTTTTCAAAAACGTACCAGGAGCATCTGGAAGCCCAAAATCAATATGGCTGATCCGATAACTGCATTTATTGAGAGCCTTCTTCCGGAGGAAGCTCCGGAAGAACGGCTTCTGAGAAAATACGCCGAGGACCGCGGCATCCCGATTCTGAGACGAGACGCCGCGGCGTTTCTGCGCGTTCTTGCCGCGGCCTGCCGTCCTGCGCGGATTCTGGAGATTGGAACGGCAATCGGATATTCTGCCGCCATGCTTGGCAATCAGCTGCCCTGCGCCCGGATCGACACCGTTGAGAGCGATCTGGACCGCGTCGTGGAGGCGCGCGAAAATCTGACCAGACTGAAGCTTGAAGACAGAATCCGCGTGATCGCGGGAGACGGAGCGGACGTTCTGGCTTCGCTCTGCGTTCCCTACGATATGATTTTTTTCGATGCCGCGAAAGGCCAGTATATCCGGCTGTACGAAGATGCGCTTCGCCTGCTGAATCCGGGCGGCCTGCTGGTATGCGACAATTGTATTTTCTATGGAAAAGTAACGGAAGCACCGGAAGAAGCGGCGCATAAGCACCGTACCATCATTGCGAATCTGCGTGCCTTTTTAAATAAAATGATGACGGATCCCCGGCTTCAGGCATCCCTGGTAAACGTGGGAGACGGAATGGCGGTCGCATGCAAACTAAAAGGAGACTGTTTGAACCATGATTGAGCTTCTGGCCCCCGGCGGCAGCGAGGCAAAAATGCGCACGGCGTTTGAATACGGCGCGGATGCGGTATATCTTGGCGGAGAGGCATTCGGACTGCGCGCCAATGCGGAAAATTTTACATTGCAGCAGATTGCGGACGCCGCGGCCTTTGCCGAGCGGCGCGGGAAAAAAATATATGTCACGATGAATATTTTTGCCAGAAACGGCGACCTGAAGGAGATGGCGCGGTACGCCGCGGCGCTTTCGCAGACAAAGGCGCATGGCGTAATTCTGTCAGATCCCGGCGCTTTCCTGACCGTGAAGGAAGCCGCCCCGGAGCTGCCGCTGCATGTCAGCACGCAGGCAAACACGCTGAACTGGCGCACATGCGAATTTTGGAAAAAGATGGGGGCTGTTCGCGTCAATGTGGCGCGTGAGCTGACACTTTCTGAAATTGCAGAAATCAGCGCTGCGCTCAGGGAACGGGACTGCCTGCTTGAGCTGGAAGCGTTTGTACACGGCGCGATGTGTATGTCCTACTCCGGACGGTGTATGCTCAGCGATTATCTTGCCTCGCGTTCCTCCAATCGCGGCGACTGTGCGCAGCCCTGCCGGTGGAACTATAAAATTACGGAAGAAAACAGGCCCGGCGAGCTTCTGCAGGCAGAGGAAACCGAACGCGGGACTTTTCTTTTCAATTCCAAAGACCTTTGCATGCTGCCGTACCTGCAGGAGCTGAAAGACGCCGGAATCACATCTTTTAAAATAGAAGGGCGAATGAAAAGCGAATTTTATACGGCAGTCACCGTGCGGGCGTACCGGCTTGCAATCGACGCCATGGAATGCGGCCAGCCTCTGCGGCCGGGTGAACCGGAGACGGAAGCGCTGATGGAGGAGGTCTGCAGCGTCAGTCACAGAGATTACTCCTCCGGCTTCTATTTGGGAGAACGCGGCAGCCAGATCTACGAAACGTCGTCATACCGGAGAACTGCGGATTTTATCGGTACGGTTGACAGCTGCGAAGCAGACGGAGCGGCATACCGAATGACAATGACGCAAAGGGGAACCTTTTCCGAAGGTGATTCGCTGGAATTTGTACCGCCGGACGGACCGGTGCTGATGCATACGGTCCGCGGGCTGTATAACGCGGCCGGGGAAAGGATCGCCCGCGCTCCGCACGCAATGATGAAGGTCACGACGGAGCTTCCGTTTTATGTAAAACCGGGATGCGTCATTCGGCGCAGAAGACCTACAGATTGTCGAAAAGAGTAGGACGCCCGCCGCCGTCGTTCGGCGCGCCGTCCGTTCCCAGCAGGCCGGAAAGCCCCAGGTGCTCGTATGCACGCGGCATGGCGACGCGGCCGCGCGGCGTTTTGCTGATAAACCCAAGCTGCAGGAGATACGGCTCGTAAACGTCTTCAATCGTCGTAGCTTCTTCTCCCGTGGAGGCGGCAAGCGTGTCCAGCCCGACCGGACCGCCGCTGAATTTTACGATAATCGTATTCAGCAGATTTCGGTCAATATTGTCAAGCCCAAGCTTATCCACTTCAAGAGCGTCCAGCGCCATTGCCGCGATGGCTCCGGTAATGCTACCGTCTCCTTTAATCTGAGCAAAATCGCGCACGCGCTTCAGGAGCCTGTTTGCAATTCTGGGCGTGCCGCGCGAGCGCAGGGCGATCTCGTGCGCTCCCGTATCATCGATTTCTACGTGTAAAATATTTGCGGAACGCCGCACGATCCTGGAAAGCTCAGAGGCGTCGTACATTTCCAGCCGGCTGATAACCCCGAATCGATCGCGCAGCGGCGCAGTCAGAAGCCCGGCGCGCGTGGTCGCGCCGACGAGCGTAAACTTCGGAAGGTCCAGACGAAGCGAACGCGCGGCGGGGCCTTTCCCCATGATAATGTCGAAGGCGAAATCCTCCATTGCGGGATATAAAATTTCTTCTACCGCACGGTTCAGCCGGTGAATTTCATCGATAAACAAAACGTCAAAATCGTTTAAATTTGTAAGAAGCCCCGCAAGATCGGCGGCCTTCTCAATCGCGGGCCCCGTGGTGATCCGCAGGCTGACGCCGAGCTCGGAGGCAATAATCCCGGCAAGCGTTGTTTTGCCGAGCCCCGGCGGCCCGTACAGGAGCACATGATCCAAGGGCTCCTTCCTCTGCTTAGCGGCCTCGATGAACACGGAAAGGTTTGCGCGGACTTTCTCCTGGCCGATATATTCTTCAAATTTCCGGGGACGGAGACTGACCTCCTCCAGATCCTCCGGCGTCTCCGCGCCCGCTACCAGACGCTGGCTTTCTTCGTAATCCATAGTATCTCAATCCTATTCTGGCTCAGAGCCCCTGCCGGAGCGCCTCGCGCACCGTTTCTTCCAGAGACATTCCGTCTTTATAAACCTTTGCGGCAAGCCTTGAGGCCTCCTTGGAGCCGTAGCCAAGGACCATCAGAGCCGAAACCGCATCGCTTGCAATATACCCTGCCGGTACCGGCTCGGGGCTTTCGTCCTTTTCTGATTCCGCGGATTTCAAATCCCTGCTGAGCTTGTCCTTCAGCTCCAGAACAATCCGCTGCGCAAGCTTCGGCCCGACGCCTTTACTTCGGCTGATGGCTTTGTAATCGCCCGTTGCCACTGCCAGGCTGAATTCCGAGGGAGACATGGAGGCCAGCACGGCGACGCCGACCTTCGGCCCCACGCCGCTGACGCCGATCAGCAGTGTGAAAACGGAAAGCTCTTCCTTGGAGGCGAAGCCGAATAAGGAAATTTCATCTTCCTTGACATTCATATAGGTATATAACGTCACCGTCTGCCCGCTTTGCCCGATATTGGCCGCCGTCAGATACGACGTGTAGATTCTGAAGCCGACGCCGCCGACGTCGATTACACAGAAATCGGCTCCCTTATATTGCAGAATTCCTTTGATATATTCAAACATCCGTCTTTCCTCCATAGATACAGTCCTGTGTCTATGCGATCATTATACACACTCCGCCGGTATTCGTCAAAGCGGGGACGGTTGGCTTTTACCGGCGGAAATGTTATAATTCGGAGGGAAAATTTTTCTGGCGGTGAAGCATGATTATCATGGGCGTGGATCCCGGCTTTGCTATTACAGGCTACGGGATCCTGGAATATCAGAACAATAAACTAAAATTAATGGAGGTCGGAGCGGTTGAGACGAAAGCGGGTGAGCTCTTTACGTGGCGTCTCCTGCAGATTGATGAAAAGCTCACGGAAATGATTCGAAAGCATGAACCGGACGCGTTTGCAATCGAAGAGCTTTTTTTCAACAACAATGCCAAAACGGCCATTGCGGCCGCACAGGGACGCGGCGTTGCCGTCATGGCGGCGGTAAAATGCGGGATCCCTGTTTACGAATATACGCCGCTCCAGGTCAAGCAGGCCGTAACGGGCTACGGCCGCGCGGACAAGAACCAGGTGCAGCAGATGGTAAAAGCAATCCTGCATCTGGATCGGATCATAAAACCGGACGATGCGGCGGACGCGGCGGCCATTGCGATCTGTCATGCGTTTTCCCATCTGACGGCAGAAAGGATCTGATGCACATGGAACGGATTTTGCTGCATATCTGCTGCGGCCCCTGCAGTCTGTCCTGCATCGATGATCTGCGCAGGGATTTTCCGGGCGCAGTTACGGGTTATTATGCAAATCCGAATATTCACCCGTACGACGAGTTCCTGCGGCGGCAGGGCTCGGCGCAGGCCGCCTGCGCGGCAAAGGGAATCCCGCTTCTGACGGAGAACACATACGATTTTGCAAGTTGGGCAAGCTTTAAAAGTTCCCGTGCAGAGCGCTGCAGAATGTGTTATACTATAAGAGCTGTGCTGACCGCTCAAAAAGCGGCCGAGCTCAACTGCAGATATTTTACGAGCACCCTGTTCGTAAGCCCGTACCAGGATCACGAGGCGCTGAAGGAAGCCTTTTTGCGGGCGGCGCAGGAAACCGGAACGGAATTTTTGTATCGGGACTTCCGGCCGAGCTTCGCCGAGGGGCGGCGTCAGGCCCGGGAGCTTGGGCTTTACAGGCAGAAATACTGCGGGTGCATCAAATCATTTTACGGAGATTCGCCATGAACGAGACGGAAGAAAAGAGAGACGAAGCAACAGAGCCGGAGGAACCGGCCTGCGGGATTCCGGAGGAGGCGCCGGCAGAGAAGATGCCGGCAGAGGAAGCGGCGCAGCCGGACGCCCCGGAGAAAAAGCATTTCATAAAAAACAAGGTCGTGAGGGAAATTTTAAGCTGGCTGCTGACCATCGTGCTTGCGATGCTGATCGCAATTATCATTAATACGTATTTCTTCCGGATCAGCAGAGTGTCCGGACATTCGATGCAGCAGACGTTCCAGAATAACGACATCGTATACATTTCCCGCGCGCCCTATCTTTTCGGAGACGTGAAAAGAAATGATATCGTAATTTTCGATTCCACCTTCCGCGAGCGGAACTTTCTGCTGGAAATTCGAGAAGCGTTTCAATATAACGTAATCTCTTATAAATTATTCAATGTAGAGCAGCCCACGAATTATTATATCAAGCGCGTCATCGCGGTAGGCGGAGATACGATCCAAATTCTGGAGGACGGCGTTTACGTAAACGGAACGCGTCTGGAGGAGCCGTATGTCAATCCTGAGGAAACGCCGAAATATACAAACGTTTCGGAAGAGCTGAAAAACGGAACGACTGTACCGGAGGGAACGGTCTTTGTTATGGGGGACAACCGGAATCACAGTACGGACAGCCGTGTGATCGGCTTCGTACCGGAGGGAGACATTATCGGAAAGGTCATCGGAGGGTGAAATGAACGGGACGCTGATTCTGATCGCCGCTACGAAAAACAAACATAAAACAGCGGAATTCCGCGATATTTTCACGTCAGTATCCGACGGAAAAATTGAAGTTTTGTCGGAAGAGGCGGCGATCGAAAGATATTTTGCCGGCGCACGGGAATACACCGCGCCGGAGGAGACAGGAAATACATTCGCCGCAAACGCATTTTTGAAAGCCGCGGGTCTCTACACCTTCCTGCGCGAGCCGCTGCGGGCCGCTGCGAAAACGGATCCGGTTTTGATCGCCGCAGACGATTCCGGCCTTTGTGTAGACGCTTTGAACGGTGCGCCGGGCGTTTTATCGGCCCGCTACGCCTCCCGGAACGGAGAGAACGCTTCCGATCGGGATAATGTCGAGAAGCTGCTTTCGGAGCTGGAAGAAGTTCCCGACGGAAAACGGAGCGCTTCTTTTGTATGCGCAATTTCCGCGATTCTGCTCAGAAATCCGGAGGGGCCCGTAGAGCTATACGCTACCGAAGGACGGCTCCCCGGAGTAATATCCCGCGCGCCGCACGGAACAAACGGATTCGGCTACGATCCGGTTCTGTATCTGCCGGAATATGGAAAATGCGTGGCAGAGCTGGAGCCGGACTGTAAAAATGCCGTCAGCCACAGGGGAAAAGCACTCAGACAGCTTGCCTATCGATATTATGGTATATATTAAACACTGCGAAACCTACGAGAGAGATACGGTGCTGGAGGCGGTCCGGCAGATTTTTGATGCCTGCGGGGCGCTGGAGGGGATCGCAGGCCTTACCGTTGCGGTCAAGCCGAACTTGGTATCTAAAAAGAAACCGGAATGCGCAGCCACCACACATCCGTCCATCGTGTGGGCCGTGTGCAGGCTGTGCCGCGAGGCCGGCGCACGGGTGATCATCGCAGAGAGCCCGGGAGGATTTTATGATGCGGGCGTGCTCCGCGCTGCATACAAGACCTGCGGAATCGAAGAGGCGGCGCGGGATAGCGGCGCGGAGCTCAACTTCGACACTTCCGAAACGCAGGTGGAAAATCCGGACGGAAAGTACCTGAAGAAGCTGAACATCTTGACGCCGCTTGCGAAGGCGGACCGCGTCATCAATCTTGCAAAGCTCAAGACGCACGGCATGATGGCGTATACGGGCGCCGTTAAGAATATGTTCGGCGCGATTGCCGGACTGGAAAAGGCAGAATATCATCTGCAGCTATCCGACTACGATGAATTTGCCGACTGCATCATCGATATTTTTCTCGCCGTAAAGCCGACCTTCCATCTTATTGATGCAGTCGTAGGAATGCACAAGGACGGGCCCACGGCGGGAGAGCCGTATCCGCTGGGAACCATTCTCGGCGGTTCCGATGCATTTGAGCTCGATCTCGCGGGCGCACGACTGATCAAGGCGGATTACCGAAGGATTCCGGTACTGCGGCGCGCCGCGGAGCGCGGGCTTGTAAAGACGGAGCCGGATGCGATCTCATTTTCCGGGGATGAGATGATCGTAGCGGAAAACTTTGTGATTAAATATAACGACTCTCTGAAAAGACTCCATTTTGCGGATGGAATTTTGGGACGCCTTCTGTCCGGAGCAATTCGGCCGCGCCCCGTTTTTGACAGAAAGCTTTGCCGCGGCTGCGGGGAATGTGTGAAATGCTGCCCTGCGAAGGTCATCCGGCTCGTTCCGCTTCCGGAAGGACAGAAGCCGAACGGACGCGGCTATGCGGAGGTCGACTTATCCGGCTGTATCCGCTGCTATTGCTGCCAGGAGCTTTGCCCGTTCCGGGCGGTCCGCATCAAGCGTCCTCTGCTGAATCGGCTTGTCATACGAAGATAGTACAAAGGAACTGATGAAATGAACGGAATCAATATTGTGCTGGTGGAGCCTGAAATTCCCCAGAATACGGGGAATATCGTGCGTACCTGCGGCGGGATCGGCGCGCATCTGCATCTTGTGCGGCCGCTCGGCTTCGAGGTTACGGACCGGCATCTCAAGCGTGCGGGGCTCGATTACTGGCATCTGGTGGATATTACGTATTATGATGCCTTTCAAGACGTGCTGGACCGGTACGCCGGCCGGCATTCCTTCTACTACTGCACGACAAAGGGCGCAAGACGGCATACGGACGCGCAGTATCGGGACGGGGATTTTTTTGTGTTTGGAAAAGAAAGCCGCGGCCTTCCGGAGGATCTTCTGGCCGCGCATTATGAGAGCTGTATCCGGATTCCGATGCGCCGTGATTTCCGTTCTCTGAACCTCAGCAACGCTGTTGCGGTGGTTGCCTTCGAAGCCATGCGGCAGCTCGGTTTTGCGGATCTGGAGGATACGGGACGGCTGACCGGCAGGAAAGAGTTTGGCGGCTAAGATCGCTCTTTTTTGATTTCCTCGTACAGGGCGTAGGCCCGATTTTTGGAAATTCCCAGCCTGGCGGCAGCTTCTTTGAGCGCGTCGCTTTTTTTGATCGGATTGCCGGATGCTTCCGATTCTTTCATGATTTTTTCCGTTATTTGATAAACCGTTTCCGGTGCGGCCGCAGCGGAGGTCTGCTCCCGCGGCGCGCCTTCAATGACGATTACGAATTCGCCGCGCGGCTCCTGCTCCGTAAAATAAGCAAGCAGCTCGGCGGGTGTTCCGCGCCGGATTTCTTCGTGCGCTTTGGTCAGCTCTCTGCATACGGCGGTTTGTCTGCCGGGTGCGGCGCCGTTTAGGAGCTCCAGCGTTTTGATGAGACGGTGCGGCGCCTCATAAACGATTACCGTGCGTTTTTCGGAAGCGATCATTTCCGCAAATTCTTCGCGGCTTTTACGATCCGTACCGATAAAGCCCTCGAAGACAAAGCGCTCCGTGGGCAGTCCGGAAAGGACGAGCGCCATAATGCCGGCGACGGGACCGGGCGCCATGGAAACGGGCAGGCCCTCGGCGACTGCGGCTCTGATCAGATCTGCGCCGGGATCTGAGATTCCGGGCGTGCCCGCATCGGAAACGAGCGCGACTGTTTGGCCGCCGCGCAGCTTTTCCAGAAGCAGCGGGCCGCGCGAGGCTTTATTATGCTCATAATAAGAAATGAGAGGCTTCCTGATCTGAAAATGCGTCAATAGCTTTTGTGTGCGCCGCGTATCCTCCGCAGCGATCAGATCGCATGCGGACAGAATCTCCAGTGCCCGGGCTGAAAGGTCTCCTAAATTTCCGATGGGGGTGGCGACGACGTACAGCATTTTATTTTACCTCAATTCCTTTTTCGATCACCAGGTTTTTCCCGCCGAACAGAACGGCATGCACGAGGAAAAGAATTGGGCGGGCCTGAAGATCGGAGTATACAAATTGCAGCTCTTTGGGCTCCAGACGGCAGGCGCGCAGCGCTTCCAACGCGTCGGCGAGCCGCTCGGGATGATGAACCATAAGAAAATCGCCTCTGCTTTTCAGTAAAAACGATGCGCTTTGGACGATCTGGGGGAGGGTGCAGGAAATTTCGTGGCGCGCAAGGTCCAGCCGCTCACTTCCGCTGCGGATCCCTGTGCCGTTTCTTTTATAGGGAGGATTGGTAACGACAACGTCGAAGCTTCTGGGCGGAAAATACTCTTTGACGTTCCTGATATCGCCTTCTACGATTCTGACGCGTCCTTGCTTCAAAGCGCCGCTTTGTTCATTCAAATGCACGCTTCTTTCCGCCAGAAGCACCATTTCTTCTTGGATTTCCAGGCCTACAAGCTCTGCGGCTTCCGTTTTTGCGCTCAGAAGAAGCGGCAAAATTCCGGTGCCTGTGCCGACGTCGAGCAGACGGCTTCCCTTTTTTATATATTTTGCCGCAAAATCGGAAAGCACTACGGCGTCGGTTCCGTAGCGGAAGCAGCCTTGCTTTTGTATGATTTTGTAATTCTTCAGGAACAGATCGTCGATCTGTTCGTCCGGATCGATTGAAAATGCATTCATATCCAGTCAATAAAAAAAGTTTGCGGTTGCCTGCAAACTTTTTCGTCCATTGAGCTTACTGTAAAACGGCGGGCTCGTTTTATTCTGCCTGCGCCGCTCCGACAGGACATGCGTCTGCGCACGCGCCGCATTCAATGCAGGTGTCTGCGTCGATCACGTATTTCCCGTCTCCTTCGCTGATCGCCTCTACGGGACATGCTCCCGCGCAGGCGCCGCAGCTGATACATTCGTCGCTAATTTTATATGCCATTTCAAAGCACCTCCCATCCATATTAAAACGCTTGTATTTTAGCACCTTGGAGCGATGTTTGTCAAATCGATTGGCGTATATTTTCCAGAAACAAAGCAGGAAAATATATTTTACGTGATTCGGCTGCAAGAACCGTCAAGATCAATTTAACCGTTATCTCGCATCCTCTATGGGCGTACCGATGCCAAAACTGTTCCCTAATGGTGTGTCGGCGCATTCCTTGTTCTTAATAATCATACAAAAGCTCGAAAGCGAGTGCATTTCGGACGGTTCCAGAGCGTGCAGCGCTTTTGATCAGCCATTTTCTTGAAAGCTTCCGGGAAGCTCGCCCTTTAAAAAATCAGACGGCGCAACGCAGGGCGCTTCCAGATGATACCCTTTGTGTTTTAATATGCGAAACTTAAAGTCCAGCAGCTCTGCGGGGATGTACAGCTCTCGGGAAATCCCGAAAAACGTCTTGTCTCTGTCGTTCAGCAGCCTCAAAAGCTCCTCGTCGGAAACAAGCAGCTCCGCGGCGAATAAATTGGCTTCGTACTCGGCGGGGACGGTCCTGTCGAAAAGCTCCAATTCGCGGAAGCCCCGCATTGCGGCAAGCTTTCCGTGCAGCACGGCATGTCCGAGCTCGTGCGCGCATAATACTCTTTGCACGATGCTGCCGGAACGGGAATTGAGAACAATGTTTTTGATTCTGGATTGATAGAAGTAATAGGCTTTTACCGCCGTTCCCAAATCCTTGTATCGTACTCGGATGCGGAGCTCTCTGCACAACGCAAGCGGATCTCTCGTATCATATTTTTTGATCAGCGCATCTGCTTTTTCCGATATGTAATAAATGGATGACATTCGTGCGGACACCTCCTGCCGTCTGCAGCTTGACCGGCCATCTTACGGCCCGTTTTTCTTTTTGCGGGCGCGTTTGGGGGTAAATTTGGCTCTGGCCTCTTCTTTGGATTCCAGATACACTTCCATAAGGGATTGAAAAAAAAGATCCTTGGCGGAATCGTCCAGCTCTCCGCCGGCAAACAGCGCCGAGGCGCGGGAAAGGATGTCGGCCGCTTCCTTTGCGCCCTTGCAGCCGTATTTGTTCCTGGCATTCGCAATAAAGATATCATGGTCGAGGTCTTTTTTTGTGTCCGTTTCCTCTTCGTCCAAAAGATATCCGACCGAAACGTTCAGTGCCTCCGCAAGCTTGAGGATATTTCCGCTTCTCGGCATGGTCCCGGTCTGCTCATAAGTATACAGAGAGCGTTCGGAAATACCGGTCTTTTCCGCAACCTCGCTTTGGGACAAATTCAGCGCCAGTCTTGCCTTTTTTATTTTTTCTCCGAAAGTCATAAAGCACCTCAACGATTTTATTTTTACAAAAGTTCCGATTATACATTGACAAACTTCCGATTCGGATGTATACTGGACCTGCAAATAACTTCCGATTAAATTCTATAGAAGAAATAACTTTCTGTCAAGGGCAAACGGAATTTTTTCGATTTTAGCGACGGAAGGAAACGAAGGGAGGGATTAAAATATGGAAGAGAAACCGGGATTCCTGTCAGGCTGCCCGATTTGCGGAAGAATACTTTTCCGCGGGACGCCGGAGTCGCATATAGAAGGAAGCTGCCCCAAATGCCTGGAATATTTGAGCATTACATATATGAAGCGGGGCGTTTATGTCGTTATAAAAGAAAAAGAAGACAAATAAAAAAATATAGTTGCTGAAGAGATACGTCGGACTTGTTAAGGAATCAAGAGGGACCTGGCAGACTGGATTGCGCGGGATACGCGCTTCCGTTTGCCGGGTTTCTTTTTTTTGTGTTTTTCGTTTTAAACAGGACAGCAGCTGTCCTGTTTACCCGTTAATCTATGCGCGGAAAGGAGGTGGGAAGATGCAGGGAACGGCCGAGCGGAGAGTCGAAATTATGAAAAAGCTTTGTCGCCGCAGAAAAGATACGATTGGGAATTTGGCTCATGAGCTTGGCGTTTCCGAGCGCACGGTCCGACGGGATCTGGAAGCTTTGAGCTTAAGTGAGCCGATTTATACGCAATCAGGGAGATATGGAGGCGGCGTATATGTCGACGAGGGCTACTCTCTATCCCGCATGTATATGACGGAGGAAGAACTGAACGTATTGCATAAGCTCGCAGATTTTGCGGACAAGCAGGATCCATGTACGCTCAGCGAGGAGGAAAAAAAACAGCTGAGAGCCATGATCGCTGTATATACAAAACCAAAAATAAATAGAAAAGGAGTATAAGTTTTAATGCAAAAGAAAGAAAAAGAATTATTCAAGCAGCTTTGCAGCTTTCGATCGGACAGGTTTGATAAGGAGCTGCTGCAGCATGCATCGCCGGCGGTTCTGGGGCATCTCTTTTTTAACCGTATGCAGGGCGCCGCTTACAGCGTGCTAAAGAAAAATGAATGTCTGGGCGCCGTAAACCGGGAATTCCGTAATTCGCTGAAAGGAGCATATGAGCAAAATGTCGAGAGGAACCGCAGCTTTTTCCAGTGTGTAAGGCTCTTGTCAGGACTGCTTGCGCAGTGCGGCTGTTCTGCGGCAATGCTAAAAGGCGCGCTTCTTTGCAGGCTGTATCCGGAGGGCTGCCGTACCGCAAATGATATCGATTTGCTGGTACACCCAAGGGATGTCGGCCTCCTGGGCAGAGCTCTGTCGGAAGCAGGCTTCCGACAGGGGAATATCCGAAATGGAGCGTTTATCCCTGCCGCCAGAAGAGAAATTATTGAATCAAAGCTGACGCGTGGGGAGACCGTTCCGTACATTTTGGAAATCGGACTTCCGTACATGCGATTTTTAGAAGTCGATATTAATTTTTCACTCGATTATAAAAACAGCGCTCCCGACGTACTGGAACGGATGCTGAACGATACCGTTGTAAACGAAGGCATAGTGACGCTGAACAGGAGCGATTTTCTGATCCATTTAGCCTGTCATCTATATAAAGAAGCGGCAACGCTGCCGTGGGTGAAAATGAAGCGCGATATGACGCTCTATAAATATGCGGATCTGTATCTGCTGCTTGATAGGATGAGCGATTCGGAAATTTCCGAATTTTTCAGACGCGCAGAAGAACGGGGGCTGGGAAAAATCTGCGCCTTTGCCGTCCTGCAGACGGCGGAGCTTTTTGACTTTAAAGCGCCGGCGCTCCTTACACAGGCAAAAGAAGCTCTGCTTGAGGAGAAGGATTTTCTGCACCGCGTTGTTTCACCCGGAGAAAAGAAAACGTATCTATATCGCACAAGGGATATCACGGAGCGCTTTTTTCTGGACGACCGCGTATCGGATCTGCAGGAGGAGGACGGGCGATGAAAGCACTGAATATGCGCCAAAATGAAAAAAAAGGCTGGCTGATTACGTTTTGCGGGCTGGACGGCTGCGGCAAAACGACAATGATCAACCGGCTGACGGCGGATTTAGAGAACGATTACGCTGTCTTTCTAACGAAGCAGCCTACCGATTTTGTCCGAAAGTCCGATATTTTCCGAACGTATATGGACTGCCCGGATCACGATGCCTACGATTATCGCAGTCTGTCTCTGCTTGCGGCAAGCGACCGGCTGCAGCATGTGAATAAAGTGATCGGGCCGGCGCTGGAGGAAGGGAAAATTGTGCTGAGCGACCGCTATTTTTACTCATGCCTCGCTAATTTGCGCGCAAGAGGCTTTCAGCGAGACAAATGGATTTATGAGATCGCCGAATCGGTAACGAAACCGGATGCAGCCTTTTTCTTTGACGTGCCCGTCGGACTGGCGGTAAAGCGCGTCAGGAGCCGCGCGGCAGAGAAGAATCGGTATATCGATATGGAGCTGCAATATAAGCTGAGAAAGGAATATGTCGAAATATGCAAAGCCAACGACGGAATCCTGATTTCTACGCAGGCGCCGGAGGAGCAATGCTATTCTATCGTAAAACAGACCGTGGAAAGGATGATAAACAAATGAAAACAAAAGAAAGGGTGTATGCAATTTTACGGGAACTCGGCCATACGGAAGCGCTCCGCGAGGAAGATGGCCTGCAGAGCGACCTGGGGCTTGACAGTCTCTTAATGGTGACACTGCTTGTAGAATTGGAGGAGGCTCTGCAAATTGAGCTTGACGAGTCGGACATGAATCCGTTTGCTCTTGCAACGGTCGGAGACGTTGTCCGCCTTGCCGAAAAGTACGGCGGTGACGGCAATGAATAAATTTGTTGAATTGCCGCTCGCAGAGCCGATGTACGCGACCTATCACTTTCAGGGGACGTGCACGGCGACTGCCGTGCAGAATCCTTCTATTCGCAACTGGGTATTGAACGAAGTCATGATCCTCGCGTGCAACAGAAGCTTTTTGTCGGGGAAAACGACGCCGAATCTTAATGTCCTCAGGTCGGCCTGGCAGGATAATCCGTATTTGGAACGCATCAGTTATCCTCCGGAATATGCGGGCGGATATATTAATCCGATTATCCGAAATCTTTTAGACCATGGCTATTACGTTTGCTTTGGCGGCGTTGACGATTACTATGTGAAAGGGAAAAGCTGGTATAAAGTAAGGCATTTCCGCCATGACGGCCTGATCTGCGGATATAATCGGCTTGATAAAACATATTGTATCTACGCGTACGACAGCAATTGGCTGTACCGGAAATTTTGGACTCCGCAAAGCGCCTTTGACAGAGGACGGGAAGCAATTCTGAAGAAAGAAGGACACGGCGAGATCTATGGAATCCGCGCAAAATCTGAACGTGCGGTATTTTCTCCGGAAACGGCATACAAAAAGCTGCTGGAATATCTCAATTCCTCTTTAGAAAAGTATCCGATCGACGGGACCGGGAATGTATTCGGAATCATCGTACAGGAGTATATCGCTATGTACATCGGAAGATTGTATGACGGTTCCATCCCGTATGAGCGTATGGACCGCAGAGTGCTCCGTCTGATTTGGGAGCACAAGAAAGTGATGCTTGAAAGAATTGCGGCCATGGAACAGGCTCTTGGAATCCGTCCGGTGTTCAGCAAAGAATATCAGCCGCTGGCTGCTGAAGCGGATACGCTGCGCATGCTTTACGCTTCTCATTTTATGAAGCGGCGTGATGCCGTACTGCCTGTTATTCGCAGAAGACTGTCGGCCCTTATGGCGGCGGAGCGGGAAATTTTAACCGCACTAACGAAGGAAGCAGAAAGGAGCTTGGAAAATGGAGCTATGGCGATTTCTGAGGGCTGAAATGCAGCGGAATTTGAAGCGGAAAATCTGTGAGAACGATGCGGAGCTGACCTTCGAGGAGCTGCTCATATTTGCTGAGGCGTTTGCCAAACGGTTAAAGGGGATCCACTGCTGCGCGATTTTCTGTCAATCGGAAATGGCTGCGGGCATGGCTCTTTTGAGCTGCTTTGCCGCAGGCGTGACGGCGCTGCCGCTTTCTGAACGCTACGGCGAAATTCACTGCAATAAGATATTGGAGGCGATCAGTCCGGATGCGATTATTACGGACCGCGGCGGTGCTTTTCAGATTGTTCGGATTGCGGATTCCCGGTACGTCGAGCCGGCGCGCAAACCGGCGCTGATCCTCTGCACCTCCGGGACCACGGGCGCGCCGAAGGGCGTGATGCTTACGGATGAAAACGTCGTTACAAATGTGTCGGACATCGCGTCCTATTTTGGCCTCGGCGCACAAGACACAATTCTTATCTCGAGACCGCTCTACCATTGCGCGGTGCTGACCGGAGAATTTCTTATAGGGCTTGTAAAGGGAGCGAAAATCCGCTTCTATTCGAAATCCTTCAATCCGCCGGTCATGCCGGCGCTGATTCAAAAATATGGCGTTACCGCTTTGGGCGGGACGCCGACGCTTTTCGGCCTGATGAGCCGGTTTGTACGCAGCAAAGCGGAGCTTCCGCTGAAGCGCATTTGCATCAGCGGGGAATGTATGAGCAAAGAACTGGGACTTCGGATTGCCGACGCTTTTCCGAACGCCGATATTTATCATGTTTACGGCCTGACGGAGGCCTGCCCGAGAGTTGCGTTCCTTCCGCCCGAGTTATTTCGGAAATACCCGGACTGTGTCGGGATCCCGCTGCGATCAGTGGAACTCCGCGTGGTGAATGCCCAGGGCGCATGCGCAGAACCGGAGGAGGACGGACTTTTGTATGTCAGGGGCGGCAGCGTGATGATGGGGTATTATAACGACCCGGAGAAAACAAACGCTGTGCTGCAGGAGGGCTGGCTGTGTACGGGAGACATTGCCGCAGTCAATTCCGCGGGGCTGCTTAAAATCAAAGGCCGAAACGATGATCTGATTATCAAAGCGGGAATGAATATTTATCCGCAGGAAATAGAAAGCTGCCTGAAGGCTGACCGCCGGGTACGGGAGGCGCTGGCTTACGGATACCACGCTTTCGGCAGCATGCAGATCGGACTGAAAATAGCAGGAGATTTTGCAGGCCCGGAAGAGGTGAAGCAGCTTTGCGCAAAGATCCTGCCGCCGTATCAGATGCCGGCGAAAATCGAACTGCTCCCGGAGCTTGCCAGGAATGGATCGGGTAAAATAAAAAGAGGGGAAAGCAATGCTTGAATTTGAAAAAAAAGTGCTTCTTTCGGAGCCGGAATACCGTTTTTTAAAAGAGAACAGATATCGTGCGGGAAAGACTGCCGTACAGGTCAACCATTATTATGATACGGATGACTTTGCACTGAGCGGACAAGGCATCACGTGCCGGATCAGGGAAAAGGACGGCATCTGCACAGCGACCGTCAAAGAGCATCAGCAGAACTGGGCGGATTGCAGCGTGGAGAACTCCCGGAGCGTGAAGGACCGGTATGACGACCTTTTGTTTCGGAACATGAAGCTTCGGTATCAGGGCAGCCTTGAGACGGTCCGGACGATATATTTTCCGCATAAGGGGATTTCTGTGATGCTGGATAAAAACAGTTATCTGGGCACGACGGACTACGAATTGGAGATTGAATACGTTCGGGATGCGGAGGCCCCGGCGCGAAAGGAGCTTGACGGCGTAATTGCCGATCTGGTCAGAAGCAGGATTGCTGCAAATGAAAAAATGCTTCGACTGCGTATCGGGCAGGGAGGCAATAAATCTGCTCGCTTTTTCCGGAGAAAAGCGGAAACGGCGGCCCAGAGGGGCGGCGGAGGATCTGCGATCCGTTCTGAATAAAGGTTATTAAGCTGCGCGGCAGAGAGTAAAAGCAAATTGTCGGCAGCAATAAAAAAATTTTTTAATCCGGACAGTTCCCGTCCGGGTTATTTTATAGAATCAAAACGCTGCCGAAATCAAACGAAAGGAGATTATAAATGGAAGCTACACAGATTGTTCTGGAGCGGCACGAACAGCGGATTCAGACTATGGAGCGGGAGCTTTCGGATCTGAAGGCAGTACAGACCGAGATCCGCTCGATGAATGAAACGCTGGTCACGCTGGCGACGGAGCTGAAACACACAAACGAACATCTTGCAAGGCACGAACGGAAGATCGACGAAATGGAGAGTCAGCCCAAAGCGCGGCTGCAGCAAATCGTCACAGCGGTGATTGCGGCGCTGGCCGGGGGCCTGATCTCTGCGGCGATCGCGCAAATTCTTGCCTAGCGGAAAGGAGTAACTAAGCTATGAATTATCAGGAATATATCAAATCCGAGCTGCTGATCCTGATTCCCGTCTTGTACTTTATCGGAATCGGACTGAAGAAAAGCAGACTGCCGGACAAATGGATTCCCGTCACGCTTGGCGCTGCCGCCGTACTTTTATCGGCGGTATGGGTGATTGCAACCTCTGAGATCGGTACGTGCAGGGAGCTTTTCGCCGCAATTTTTACGGCTGTGACACAAGGCGTTCTGGCAGCCGGAGCCAGCGTATATGCAAATCAGTTATATACGCAGGCGAAGAAGGACGGATAAAAGCAATCAAAACGAAGAAAGAAAGGAACGATGCGCATGGAACATATTACGATTCTTTTTTTGACGGCGGTTGGCCTTCAGACTGTCAGTATCATTTTGCTGCTTTTTCAGCTCGCCGCCGTAAAACGGCTGAAAGCGCCCCGGGCTCCAAAGCCTTACTGCGAAGATGCGGCCCCTCCAAGATTTTTTATTACGGGCGATAAGCACCGGGACTTTTCGGAAGTCAGACAGTTTTGCAGGGACAGGAATACCCGCAGAAAAGATGTGCTGATCATTCTCGGAGACAGCGGCTTCAATTATTATGAGGATGCCCGGGACGATAAACTGAAAGCCGAAATTTCCAGGCTGCAGATTACGCTGCTCTGCCTGCATGGAAATAAAGAATGCAGACCGGAGCGGATCGGCACGTACGGCGTCCGCACCTTCTGCGGGGGCAGGGTATATTATGAGCCGAAATATCCGAATCTTTACTTTGCAATCGACGGCGAAATTTATACCTTCGAGGGGAAAAAGTATATCGCTGCCGGCGGCGCGCACAGCGTAGACAAGCTTCGCTGCCTTGAAAAAAACCTTCCCTTTTGGGAAGACGAAATGCCGGACGAGGAAAGGAAGAAGCGCTTCGAGGAAAGGCTTGCGGCTGAACACAATAAAATTTTCGGTATTTTGACGCACACCTGCCCGATCCGCTACCTGCCGACTGAAATGTTCCTGTCCGTCAGACAGAATGCGGCAATCAAACAGAAGCCGAGAAGGGCAAAAGCCAAAAAGTCGTTCAAACCGGATATAGACCGCTCCACCGAGCAGTGGCTTGGAGAAATTGAAAAGAAAACGGACTATCATGTGTGGTACTGCGGGCACTACCATATTGATAAACAGATCGACAGGGTTACGATGCTGCACAGAGAAATCCGGTGCCTGCATGGAGAAGCCTTTCCGCAGTAGGCGCCGCCTGCCGCGGAAGCCGCCGGATGCCCGCGCTATAAAATCGGTTCAATTACCGCTAAAAAGTATTCGGTGATCGTTTCCGGAGCCTCTTTTCTCTTACGGGCAATCCACCAGCTTACCGTTTCGACAAAAGACGAGGAAATATGGTTTACAAGATAATCCTCCGGCAGCGCCGGGTTCCGGAGACGGCCCTTTTCCGCATACTGCGAGATAATGAGCTTCCTGAGGCTGCTCTTAAAATATCCGAGAAACAGATCATTATTCCGGGAGGAAAGCAGCTCCAGGATATTGCGGTCATTTTTCTCCAAATGCTGAAAAAGATGCAGAAACACCGGATCGGATGCTTTCCCGTAGGAGGTGTGGGAGTGGCCGTGGGGAAGTCCCATGGCAGTATCGATAATATGACCGAACAATTCTTCACACAGCTCCTTCAGCAGGAGGTCCTTCGTTTCAAAGTGAGAATAAAAGGTCGTCCTTCCCACGTCAGCTTCATCGATAATTTCCTGCACGGTAATCTGATTGTACTTTTTTTCTGAAAGAAGCTTGGTAAAGGCTTTAAAAATAGCTGCTCGTGTTTTTCTCTGACGTCTGTCCATATATGACCTCCGAACAAATCGGTCTGAATGTTCCATAACGAACGCCGCAGGACATTTACTTATTGAAAAGGCGGCGGCGGATCCGTATTATGGGAGAAGAAACAGAACACTTTGTTTCTTAGCAAATATATTTTACCTTATTTAAGGATGATGTCAATCCACGGGAGGAATGCATATGCTGAAAAAAATCAATGATTTCCTTGCGGGAATTCCCGCAACGCTGGCGGGCGGCGTTTTTCTGGCGCTCAGCTTTATACTCCCCAGGGCGGGAGTTACGCTTCCCGCAGATCCTGCTTGGGTTACTATCGTTATCTGCGGAATCCCGCTTCTGTATCTTGCTGTCTGGAGGCTGATCTATAACCCCGGCATCAGCAAAATTTCCTCCGCTCTGCTGATTACGATCGCAATGCTTGCGGCGATTGCGATCGGAGACCTGTTTGCCGCGGGAGAGGTTGCTTTCATCATGGCGATCGGCGCGATTCTTGAAGAAATGACTACGAAACGGGCCAGAAAAGGCTTGAAAAAGCTGATCTGCCTTGCCCCGGCGCAGGGCAGAAGAATAACGGACGGCAGGGAAGAGCTGATTGCGGCAGAGGAAATCCGAACCGGTGACATTCTGCGGATCCTGCCGGGCGAAACGATCCCCGTGGACGGGACGATCGTAAGCGGGGAATCCTCCGTCGATCAATCCGTACTGACGGGGGAATCGCTGCCCGTGGAGAAAGCCGTCGGAGACGATGTATTCTGCGGTACCATCAATCGGTTTGGAGCAATTGACATTCAGGCAACCAAGGTCGGGGCAGACAGCTCGCTGCAGAAGCTTATCCGTATGGTGCAGGAGGCGGAGAACAAAAAAGCGCCTATGGCGAGAATCGCCGACAAATGCGCAAGCTGGCTCGTTCCCGCAGCTTTGCTGATTGCTGTAATTACCGGTATTGCAACACAGGATATCGTGCGTGCCGTTACTGTTCTCGTTGTGTTCTGCCCCTGCGCGCTCGTTCTGGCGACGCCCACGGCAATTATGGCGGCCATCGGCCAGGCGACAAAGCACGGAGTTATTATCAAGTCCGGAGAGGCGCTTGAGAAAATGGGCAAGGTCGACACGATTGCCTTTGACAAAACGGGGACGCTTACGTATGGCAGGCTGGAGGTCAGCGACCTTTTGTCCTTTGACGACGCCCTTGATGAAAACGGGCTCCTGTCCCTTGCGGCGTCCGCCGAGGCGAAAAGCGAGCATCCTTTGGGAAAAGCCATTGTTTCCTGCGCAAAGGCGCGCAACGTTAAGCTCAGCGAATCTGAGACCTTTCAAATGACGGCCGGCAGGGGCGTAAGCGCGAATGTCTCCGGCCGGCAGCTTCTCTGCGGCAATGAAAGATACCTCAAAGAAAACGGCGTTGTCCTTACGGAGCCCGTTCGCGCCGCACTCGCGCGGCTGCGGGAGCAGGGGAAGGCGCTCGTTCTGGCGGCAGAGGGCGCGCGCTGCATCGGTGTGATCGCCCTGTCTGACACGCTGCGCCCCGAAGCCGCGAAAATGATTCGAAGACTGAATGCAATGCGAACAAAGACCGTATTGCTGACGGGAGATCATCAAAAGACAGCCGACTATTTTGCAAGCCGCGTCGGAATCGAGGAAGTCCGCGCCGAGCTTTTGCCCGAGGAAAAAGTTGCGGCTATCGCAAGGCTGCAGTCCGAAAACAGAACCGTCTGCATGATCGGCGACGGTATAAATGACGCGCCTGCTTTAAAATGTGCGGACGTCGGCGCCGCCATGGGCAGCATGGGAAGCGACATTGCCGTTGAAGCGGCCGATATTGCGCTGATGAATGATGATCTTTCCAACATTCCGTATCTCAAGCGGCTGTCCGACGCCGCAGTCCATACAATCAAGCTCAGCATATTGCTTTCCATGTGCATCAACTTTCTTGCCGTTGCGCTTTCCGTAATGGGCTTGCTGAACCCGACGACGGGGGCGCTGGTACATAACGCGGGCTCCTGCCTCGTGGTCTTTATTGCCGCACTGCTGTACGACAGAAAATTTGACATGCCGCCGGACGCGGGCTCCGCTTGAAAAACAAGACGAAATCCGTTATAATACGCGCGGATTTGCTTGATAAAAGCATCATTTTTCCAATATATAGATATTAAAGGAGTTTTGCTTGTGAAAATCAGAATCGGCATTGCAGGCTACGGAAATCTTGGGCGCGGCGTAGAAAGCGCGCTGGCAAAAAGCAGCGACATGGAGCTGCGCGCGGTTTTTACCAGAAGGGATCCGTCGTCCTTGAAAACACAAACCGGCATCCCCGTATATTCCATAACGGAAGCGCCAGATCTGCGCAGTGAAATCGATGTAATGATCCTCTGCGGCGGCAGCGCCAGCGATCTGCCGGAGCAGACGCCTGCTCTGGCGCGGTATTTTAACGTTGTGGACAGCTTCGATACGCATGCTAAAATTCCGGAGCATTTTGCACGCGTGGACGCGGTCTGCCGGGAAAATCATACGGTCGGCATTATCTCTGCGGGGTGGGATCCCGGTCTTTTTTCTCTGAATCGTTTATACGGTCAGGCGGTGCTTCCGGACGGAGAGGATTATACCTTCTGGGGAAAAGGCGTAAGCCAGGGGCATTCAGATGCGATTCGCCGCATTCCGGGCGTGAAGGATGCAAAGCAGTATACGATTCCGGTCCCCTCAGCGCTTGAACGCGTGCGGAATGGTGAAAATCCCGTTCTTACGACACGGGAGAAGCATACGCGGGAATGCTTTGTAGTAGCAGAAGAAGGAGCCGACCGTTCCGCCATCGAAACGGCGATCAAAACGATGCCGAACTATTTTTCCGATTATGATACGACCGTCCATTTTATCGATGAAGAGGAGCTGCGGCAAAATCATTCCGGGATTCCTCACGGCGGCGTGGTTTTCCGTACCGGGAAAACGGGGTTTGCCGGAGAACACCGGCATGTCATTGAATACAGGCTGCAGCTGGATTCCAACCCGGAATTTACATCGAGCGTATTGACCGCTTACGCGCGGGCGGCCTGGCGTCTTTCCCAAAAGGGCAGCTGCGGCTGTATGACCGTACTGGATATTGCGCCTGCGCTTTTACATCCGGAAGCGCCGGAGGAGCTCAGAAAGAAGCTGCTGTGACGTTCGGGAAAACGTCGATTGTAAAAGATTCTGAAATTCGTTATAATCGTCCCTGCAGGCGCGTGCAGAAAAACGCCGCTCAACCTGCAGGGATATTTTGATCATTCATTACGGATGAACCGAAAGGAGCAGACATATGAAACAGGATATGATCCTTATTCTTGACCTTGGAAGCGATAAAAACCCCCAGATTGCCCGTGAAATCCGCGCGCTGGGCGTCTATACGGAAATACATGCCCATGATTTAACGGCCGCGGAGCTGGCGGCGCTCCCCAATGTAAAAGGAATCATTTTAAACGGCGGGCCAAACCGCATTGTGAACGGCGCGGCAATCGATGCGTCGCAGGCAGTATACGATTTTGGCTGCCCGATCCTTGCCGTCGATCACAAAGATGCGCCCGCGTTTCCCGCAGAGGAGGCCGCCCGCAGAGAGCGGCTGTCTCAGTTTGTATTCGGAACGTGCGGGGCAAAACCAAACTGGAATATGGAGCATTTTATCGACGACCAGATAGAGCGGATCCGCGGCCAGGTAGGCGATAAAAAAGTATTGCTTGCTCTGTCGGGCGGCGTGGACTCCTCCGTCGTAGCCGCGCTGCTAATCAAGGCGGTCGGCCGGCAGCTCACCTGCGTGCATGTGAACCATGGCCTGCTCCGCAAGGGCGAGCCGGAGCAGGTGGTCGAGGTGTTCCGAAATCAAATGAATGCCAATTTAATCTATGTGGACGCCGCAGATCGCTTTCTGGACAGGCTGTCCGGCGTATCGGATCCCGAGAAGAAACGGAAAATTATCGGCGCAGAGTTTATTCGTGTTTTTGAAGAAGAAGCGCGGAAGCTGCATGGAATTCACTTCCTGGCGCAGGGCACGATCTATCCGGATATCATCGAATCCGGAACGAAGACCGTAAAAGCGGTCAAAAGTCATCATAATGTGGGCGGCTTGCCGGCGGACCTTGATTTCCAGCTTGTGGAGCCGCTGAAAATGCTGTTTAAAGATGAGGTTCGCGCGTGCGGGACGGCGCTTGGACTGCCGGACAGTATGGTTTACCGCCAGCCGTTCCCCGGGCCCGGCCTCGGCGTGCGCTGCCTGGGAGCGATTACGCGCGATCGCCTGGAGGCGGTTCGGGAATCGGATGCGATTTTACGGGAAGAATTTGCAAAAGCGGGGCTGGAGGGCCAGGTCTGGCAGTATTTTACGGTAGTTCCAGATTTTAAATCTGTGGGTGTTCGGGAAAATATCCGTACGTTCGAATGGCCGGTGATCCTCCGCGCGGTCAATACGGTGGATGCGATGACTGCTTCCGTTGCGGATGTGCCGTTTTCTCTGCTGCAAAAAATCACGGCGCGGATTACGTCTGAGGTAAAGGGCGTGAACCGGGTTCTTTACGATCTGACGCCGAAGCCGACCGGAACGATAGAGTGGGAGTGATTTCATACCCTCGAAAAAGCCCGTAAATAAAGGCTTTTCGCCGCTTTGAAGCCCTTAGTGGCAACGATTTGGCAACATTATTTGAATTATCATAAGAATAAGCAAAGAGCTATCTGTGATATGCCCCCTGTCAAGTAGACAGGTCAAATATCTAAAATAAGATGCTCTGAATCAGTCGCACGATTTCGTGCGGCTGATTTTTTATGCACACCACTTAGCTTTGTATTTCTCAATTCGTTTATTTTTTGCTATTGGATATGCTTGTGGGACGACAGAAGATAGAGCTTCTGATCTTACCTCTGCCGGTGTTTTGCAGTTATACCTGCTCTGTGGTCTTTCGTCACGATAGAATCGCATATAATCCCTGATCGCATTACGCAAGGACATTTCATCTGTAATCTCATACATTTGATACATTTCTGATTTTATGATTCCCCAGAATCCTTCTGTTGGACCATTGTCAATACAATGTCCTACTCTTGACATGGATTGTATCATTTCGTTGTCTTCTAGTTTCTTTTGGAATACCCTGCTTGTATACTGAAACCCTCTATCGCTATGAAAAATCGGCTTGGCCTCTGGGTTGGCTGATATTGCTTTATCAAAAGTTTTAAATACTAACTGATTATCATTTCTGCCGCTAATAACAAATGCAACTGGATACCGATCATAAAGATCCAGGATTGCACTGAGGTATAGCTTTTTTCCCGTTTCAGGAATCTTAAATTCCGTCACATCCGTTGCCCATTTCTGATTCGGAGCCGCTGCATAAAAATCTCTTGCTAACTTATTTTCAGCTGTTTCTTCCGGCTTAGAAGTATTGTACTTTTTCTTCTTTTTGCGGATGACAGAATGTATTCCAAGCTTTTTCATAATCCGATGGATTCTCTTTCTGGAAAAATGCGTTTGATTGAAATGATTAATCCAATCTGTCATTCTCCGATATCCCAGGATATGGGAAAAACGTTCATCATACTCTTTGATCAGTTCTGCGATTTCCTGATTTTCCCGTTCTTGCTGTGGAATGATTCTATATTTCCATTTATAGAACGCAGCCCTTGCAATTCCAAGCTGTTTGCACATCCAGCTGATGCTCCAGCCGCTGTTTGTATAGAAGTATTCAATTGCCAGATACTTTGATTCGTGGCGTTGTTTTCCCAGCCTCACATCCCTTCGAATTCTTTCACTTTTTTTAACAGTTCAACTACCATATCTTTTTCTTCAAGCTGACGTTTGAGCCGAAGATTCTCTCTTCGCAGCCTTTCCAGCTCATCAACCTCATCATCTGTTCTGTGCCGTCCACGCCTGTCTGTAAGACCTGCCTCGCCCGCAGTATCATATTTTTTTACCCAAGAATACACTTGGCTATAAGAAACATCATAGAGTGCGGCTGTACCCTTATAATCACGATTGTGTTCAATACAATATGTAACGATTTTTTTGCGTTCTTCAATGGTGGTTTTTCGCCTTGCTTCTGCCATATAGACCTCCCGCTTTGGATCGTAATCCTTAAGTTTTCTATTGGCATTATACATCCTAATCCATGATTCTAAAACACTTGGATGAACTTTATATTTTGCTCCTATATCCACAGAACTGCCGCTGCCAGAGATAACTTCCTCAACACACCTGGTTTTAAATTCACTGGTATAGCTTGCATTTCCGGGGTCACAGATAAAGGCATCTATTCCATGCGCCTTGTAAGCAGCAACCCATTTTTGTATAGTTGCTCTGCCGATATGGTATTTATCGGCCAAGTAATAGAAAGAACCTTTACCATCAAGATATTCCTGAGCTACTTTTGTTCTGAAATCAGCAGACCATTTAGATTTTGCCATAAAAAATCCCCCTTACGTAGATTTTGGTTATTTACCTTGTCTACTTAAGGGGAATCATATCACTGATTTAACGGTCAGATAGCTCTTTTTTATTAAATGTGGTTGTCTTCTATATACTTTAAAAATTCATCTAACTCAGACGCTTTTATGTAATATCCAAGATTAGTCATTATAGGTGTTGTTGAGGTTACTGTTTGTTTTGTTGGAACAGTTGTAACAATTAATTGTCCTTGAGCATTATACTGCGGTCCTGCGTAAAGAGTTCCTAAAAAGATTATACGCCCTGCCATATGTATAGTTCCACTTTTGCTTAAGTAGCTACTTTCATTATAGATAAATATTGGTGAACCTGATGAACCGGGAAAACACGCCATATCGACTAATCCAATGCCTTTTTCGTTGAAGTCAATAGCAGGATGTGATGCGGTGTAGCCCCTTCTGAAAATAGGAAAATTGTTTGCAGAATCCCATAAACCGATAGGATAACCGACCATTACCAATTCTTCTAAAGCGGTGAGATCTTCGAGCTTTTCTTTTGTTGCAACAATAGAACTATCTATAGGCATATAAAAAACTTCTTTACCAGTAGTTTGTTTGACCTTTTGAAATACGGGATTGATAAAGCAAAAACACAAATCTTTTGATGAATGGAATATCCAATTAGTTGATAGCGTAATTTGATAACTTTCTTCAGATATATTTTCTCCAGTTTTCAGGTGGAGATAAAAAGTCATAGTTTCGGTAGGATTATTATTAACTACGTGTTTATTTGTAACAATCACTGGGAATACCTTTTCATTAATTTGAAAGTGATAAAAATAACCCGTTCCAGACGAGCCGTCGCTCGCTACCAATCTAACGGTATTAAATAATAATTGTTCAGAAATTGTTTTTGGTTCCATTCAAAAGCACCTCTTTTCTTATTATTTACTTATAACATTGCTTGCAGGATAGTTATAACGCCAATTATCGTATTCCTCTTTAGTGATTTCTCCGTTTTTGAGTTTCTCGGCTTGCTTCTGCCAAGCGGAGAACATCTCAAACATAGATATGTAATTTGTTCCCATTCCCTTATCAAGGCGGATACAGAGTTCCCCGTCAAGTTTGTCAATGCGCAGACCGTACAAGTCCTCCATAGCAAACAGCGTGTGCATAAGCCCGTTGTAGCTGTCAATGTCGGGAATAGTCAATGCGCTTGCAGATACGCCGAACACTTCTGCAAGTTTATTTGTTAAATCGGCTTTCGGAGTTCTCGAGCCTGATTCATACTGAGCCATACGAATATCAGCAGTTTTTTCAGGAAAACCGACCTGAATACCGAGATATTTTTGAGTCATTCCTCTTAAATTTCTGAAAAAACGAATTCTCTCGCCGATTGCCATAGAGATCACGCTCCTTTTTTGTACCGCATTTAGTATAGCATATAAATTTAATATATGTCAATATAACAATAGCAAATAAATTTAATATTTTCTTGAAAACCACTTGACTTAACGGAAAACAGTTAGTATAATATAGATGCAGACTTAAACAAATAAGCTATTGTTTGAGTGCGGTGCCTGTCGCACATCACAGTAATGGTGTGTCCGCCCGGGCGAATCGGATGGCGGTCAGAAAGTATTCCGACACTAAAGAAATTTAATCTATCAAATTGAAAGGAGATTTATATGGCAAGCACAACCTTTATGCGAGTGGAAGAAGTCGCAGAAGAATTAGGCGTATCGAAATCATATGCCTATAAAATTGTACAGAAGTTAAATGCCGAATTGAAATCGCAGGGATTTCTTACGATTTCAGGGCGAGTAAATAAGCAATATTTTTTAGAGCGAATCTGTTATGGCTCAAAAAAAGAAAGAGAGGGATTAAATAATGGCGGTTTACAAAGATGAAAAGACAAACACTTGGCGTGTGCTTTACCGCTACACCGATTGGAACGGAGAACGAAAACAAACGCAGAAGCGTGGATTTAAAACCAAGCGTGAAGCACAGGCTTGGGAGCGTGAGCAGCTTAACAAGTTGGGCGGTGACTTGGATATGAGTTTCAAGAGCTTTGTGGAACATTACACCGCAGATATGCAGAGCCGCATTAAGGAAAACACTTGGGCAACGAAGGAGCATATTATTCAGACAAAACTCATTCCCTATTTCGGGAAGCTGAAGATGTGCAACATCACCGCACAGCAAATTATCACTTGGCAAAACGAACTCATCAATCATAAAGACGAGAACGGAAAGCAGTATTCGCCTGTATATCTAAAAACCATTCACAATCAGCTATCAGCGATATTCAATCACGCTGTCAGGTATTACAACCTAAAAGAAAATCCCTGCAAGAAGTCAGGCAGTATGGGTAAAAAGAAAAACCGTGAAATGCTCTTTTGGACGAAAGAAGAATATCTGAAATTTGCAGATGTGATGATGGACAAACCCATTTCCTTTTACGCCTTTGAAATGCTCTACTGGTGCGGTATTCGTGAGGGCGAATTGTTGGCTCTTACGCCTGCGGATTTTGATTTTGAAAAGCGGACGGTGACGATCAACAAATCGTTTCAACACCTAAATGGCAGGGATATTATCAGCACGCCGAAAACAGAAAAGAGCAACCGCACCATTCAGCTACCAAAATTCCTCTGCGATGAAATACAGGACTATTTGAAAATGCTTTATGATGTGGGGCTGGAGGACAGAATGTTTCCTGTTACCAAAAGCTATCTGCACCGAGAAATGGATAGAGGATCAAAAGTTTCAGGTGTAAAACGAATTAGAATACACGACATTCGACACAGCCATGTGAGTCACTTAATTGATTTAGGCTTTTCGGCAACTGCTATTGCCGATCGTGTGGGACACGAGAGTATAGATATAACCTATAACTACGCTCATCTATTTCCGTCAAAGCAGGCTGAAATGGCGGACAAGTTAGATATGGAAAGAGGAGAATAAAATGTCGGCAAAAAATGTGGACAGACACAACCGTTTTAGAAATATTACAGTCGGGTTTCGAGTATCACCCGAAGAAAACGAACAAATCAATACAGCGGTCAGACTTTCAGGACTTCCAAAACAGGAATACTGTTACCGCCGCTGTCTTAACCGTGATGTAGTGGTGCAGGGGAATCCAAGAGTATATAAGGCGCTCCGCAATGAACTTACTGCTGTTTTGGACGAACTGAAACGCATTGAGGCGGGCAATGGTGTTGATGAGGAATTGCTCGATAACATCGAACTTATCACAGAGATTTTATATGGATTAAAGGGGGAAAGTGAATGAGCAAACAAAAAGAAATGACCGCCCTTTGCTCATCTGTTGGCGCAGATGAAAGGCAGTCACTCAATGTATCTGCTAATAGTATAACCGCATATCACTGAAAAATCAACACTTTTGTTTTGAAAGGCGGTGACAGGAATGGCTGAACTGAAAATCATCAGTATGGATGAAGTACAGAGTAAGGAAGTGAACTGGCTCTGGTATCCGTATATTCCATACGGGAAAATCACAATCATTCAGGGCAATCCCGGTGAGGGCAAAACAACTTTGGCGTTAAGACTGGCGGCACTTCTCTCAAAAGGAGAGGCGCTGCCCTATGACGATACCGAGCGTGAGCCTGTAAAAATTATCTATCAAACCGCCGAGGACGGACTGGAAGATACCATCAAGCCGAGACTGGAATCCGCTGAGGCGGACTGTACGCAAATCAAAGTCATAGACGAATCGGAAGCGGCGCTCAGTATGCTGGATGAACGCATTGAAAAAGCAATCATAGAAGTCGGCGCAAGGGTGGTAATCCTTGATCCGATTCAGGCATATGTGGGAGCAAATATCAATATGAACAACGCCAATGAAGTCCGCAATGTGATGGCACAGCTCGGACGAATCGCAGAAAAATATGACTGCGCTATTTTGCTCGTTGGTCATATGAACAAGGGCAGCGGAAATAAATCTTCTTACCGTGGGCTTGGCTCGATTGATTTTCAGGCTTCAGCGAGAAGCGTTTTGATTGTCGGAAGAATTAAAGACAATCCACAGATCAGGGTGATGGTGCAGGACAAGTCCTCCCTTGCTCCTGAAGGGGAAGCGATTGCTTTCGAGCTGGACAAGGAAAACGGATTTCGCTGGCTCGGTCATTACGATATATCAGTGGACGATTTACTCAGCGGGATTCCGAGAGAAAAGAAATCCGAACAGGCGGAAAACTTAATACTCGAATATCTTTCCAAGGGCAAATATCCTCAGCAGGCATTGTTGAAAAAAGCACAGGCGGCGGGTATCTCCAAGCGTGTGCTGGACGAAGCAAAGAAAGCGCTGAATGTCCAATCGGTTAAGGAAGGCAGTCAGTGGTACTGGCGGCTTCCCGAAAAGACAGAGTGAAGCTGTTCAAGGTTGCAACATTGCAAAGGCAGGCACATCTGCAACCTTGCAATGTTCCTTTTTCGGGAAGTATTAAAGTTTGGTGGAGAGTGCAGAGAGCACCTTTTCAAAGGTGTTCTTTGCCCCTCGGAGAGCGCAAAACCTGCTTGCAGGTTGCATTTTTGACGGGCTTGCCTGTCAAAAGTGCTTTTGCGTTACTCTTGGCAAGAGTAACAGAACCGAGGAAGCACGATTGTTAAGAGACTGGAGGTGTAACTTATGCAAAGAACGATCAGCGCAATGGTCGGTAAAGGCTCAGTCAACCACAACAGCCGCAAATTCAAAGCGGAGAATGTAGACGGCAACCGCACTCATCTCAATATAGATTACTGCAACGAGCCGATAAAGAAAGTCTATCACGAGCTATTCGATGAAGCGCTGAAAAGATACAACGACAGACAGACAAGAGCTGACCGCAAGATAGAAAACTATTATGAAAAAATCCGCAATTCTAAGCAGGAAAAACCGTTTCACGAAATTATCTTACAGATAGGAAACAAAGATGATATGAGTGCTGAAAGTGAAAACGGAATGCTTGCCCGACAGGTATTAGACGAATATTACAGAGGCTTTCAAGAGAGAAATCCGCAGTTGAGAGTGTTTTCAGCGCACCTGCATTTAGATGAAGCAACGCCGCATTTGCACATTGATTTTGTCCCATTCACCACCGGCAGCAAGCGTGGATTGGATACCCGTGTATCACTGAAACAAGCGCTTGCAACTCAAGGATTTAAGGGTGGCTCTCGTGGAGATACCGAGTGGAATCAATGGGTATTTTCCGAAAAAGAACAGCTTGCAAAAGTGATGGAGCGTTACGAAATTGAGTGGGAGCAGAAAGGCACACACGAAAAACATTTGTCTGTACTCGATTACAAAAAACAGGAACGTACAAAAGAAATCGAACAGTTGGATATTAAACTCACCGAGAAAACAGATGAGTATAAATCCTTGTCTGACAGAGTGAGAAATTATGATAAGGCGGCAGAATCACTGCAAGAAATGGAAACAGCACTGAATACTTCTCCAGAGTATCAGTTGCCCGAGCCACAAGGGTTGATGAGCGCCAAAAGCTACAAAAGCAAAATTGTTGACCCTTTAATTAAGCGGCTGAAATCCTTGATTAAAACACTGGTGGTAAGGTGTTTTCAAGCGATTGACGATTATCACCGACTGAATGTGACAAACGCAAATCTCTATCGAGAAAACGAGCATTTGAGGAAAAGCAATAGCAAATTGGCCGATGAAAATGAAAATCTGCGTATTGAAAATCGAGATTACAAGCTGATCCGCAAAGTGTTCGGCAATAAACGGATTGATGATTTGCTGGAGCAAGCAAGGTCTAAACAGCGTGAGAAACGCTTTAGAAATATTCAAAACGAAAGGTAGGAAAAGACAATGGCAAAAACAATTTTTGAAGAAATGGGCGGCACTTATGTATGGCAGGGAGATTATAATCTCCCTTGCCTGTCCTTACCTGCCGAAAAAGAAAACAAGCCCATTGGAGTGTGGGGACAGCGACACCTGCGATATATTCGTCAACATAAACGGGTGCTTTACACCACTCTGCTCACAAGCGGTAATCTGAACAGCTACCTTGCTGATATTAACGAACAGGCGGAAGATCTGTTCTTTCGGCTGGTAAAACAGATGGCAGAGTGTGAGAGCGTGACAGAGCAGCTAAAAGCAGAGAATCAGATGGAATGGGTTGGGGCAATGAACAGTATTCGGTACAGGGCAACGGAAATTGTAAATACTGAATTGATTTATAGCTTATAAAACGAAATAGGGATAGTAGAGAAGTGTATCTTTACTATCTCTTGTTTTTTATCATCACTTATAAAGCTATATAAGTACTCTTTTTGGATTTAATTCCATTATCGTGTAATAACTTGTTGCGTTGTACAAAAAAATATGATATACTTTATGAGTATAAAAGTCGATTTTATGATATTTATGAGGTGTGATATGGCTGTTAGTTATAATAAGTTATGGAAACTTCTGATAGATAAAAATATGAAAAAGAAAGAACTCGGAGAGGCAGCAGGTATAAGCAATTCCCTTATTGCAAAACTTGGGAAAAATGAAAATGTAACAGTTGAAGTATTAGTTAAGATTTGTACTGCTCTTGACTGTCAGATAGATGATATTGTTGAATTGATTCCCGATACAGAACAAGTTGCGAAAGGTTAAGGTAAATAATGATGAAAACAAACAAACCGACTTATATCAGCTTGTTTAGTAGTGCCGGTGTAGGTTGTTACGGATTTAAATTAGAGGATTTCGACTGTGTCGCAACCAATGAACTGATTACAAGAAGATTAGATGTTCAGCGATATAATCACAAATGCAAATACGAGAGCGGATATATCTGCGGAGATATTACAGATAATTCCATCAAAGATATCTTGTATTCGCAAATAGATTTATGGAAGAAAAAAGAAAATGTTTCAAGAATCGATGTTGTAGTTGCAACTCCCCCTTGTCAGGGAATGTCAGTTGCCAATCATAAAAAGAGTACAAATGAAATTGTTCGCAATTCTTTAGTCATTGAATCGATTAAAATCATTAAACAAGTTAACCCCCGATTTTTCATTTTCGAAAATGTTGCTGCTTTTATGAAAACAATATGCACGGATATTGACGGAGAAAACAAGACTATCGCTGCTGCGATTGAAAGCAATTTAGGGCAAGCATATTCTTACGCTTCTCGTATAATCAATTTCAAAAATTATGGGGCTTGCTCCAGTAGACAAAGAACTGTTGTTATCGGCGTTTCTAAAGATTATGCTGATGAGGTATCCCCTTTGGAATTATATCCTGACCTTGTTAAAGAACGCACTTTAAAAGAAGTTATAGGTGATTTAAAACCGTTAAAGGTTTTCGGGGAAATTGACGACAGTGATATCTACCATTCTTTCAGAACATATCCCGAACATATGAGAGCGTGGATTTCCGATATAAAAGAGGGTGAATCTGCGTTCGATAATGCTGATGATATCAAAAAACCCCACAGAATTGTCGAGGGTAAAATTGTAATTAATCAGCAAAAAAATGGTGATAAGTATAAAAGACAATATTGGAACAAAGTTGGTCCTTGCATACACACAAGAAATGATCAAATGGCAAGTCAAAACACTATTCATCCGAGCGATGATAGGGTGTTTAGCATAAGAGAACTTATGCTTATGATGACCGTTCCAAGTTCTTTTAAATGGGTTGAAACAGATTTTTCGGTTTTAAATGCTCTGCCTTTTGAAAAGAAACGATCATTTCTAAAGAAAGAAGAAATAAAAATCAGACAATCATTAGGCGAAGCTGTGCCTACTGTGATTTTTCAATCTATAGCCAAAAAAATAAAATCAGTTTTAAAACACTCACCGCTTAATACGGCGGCAATTAACAAAATGGTAGCGGACAACGGATTAAATAATATTGATGTTTTAAAAAAATTCGTTTCTAATAATCCTATGAACTTATCATCATCTACATTGGGAAAAATTGCCGAATTAGCGAATACCAACAGAACTGATAATGCAGCTTTTTTTACAAGCAAAACATTAATCACTGAAATAATGAAAGCTTTGCCAGACATCGATAAGGAAACGGTTAGAATTCTTGAACCATCTGTTGGCGTTGGAAATTTTATACCACTTATTATCAAGAAATTTGAGGGTAAAAACATCATTCTTGATGTAGTAGATATTGACAAGCATAGCTTAGAACTTGCAAAACTGATATTGAAAAATTATACCATTCCGGATAACTGCATTATCAACTATATCAATGCAGATTTTTTACTGCACGATTTTGAGGAAAAATATGATTACATCATCGGCAATCCTCCTTTTTTTAAAATGAAATCAACAAATAAGCTGCTCGATGTTTATCGCCGTGAAGCAATCAATAAGGCAACGACTAATATTTGCTCGTTCTTTTTAGACAAAGCAATAAACATCGGAAATTATGTGGCGTTGGTGTTTCCTAAATTTTTACTTAACACACCAGAGTTTGCACCAACAAGGAGTTATCTTTCGAGAAAGGCTGTAGAGTGTATTATTGACTTTGGAGAAAAGGGCTTCCCCGGCGTTCTTGTAGAAACCTTAGCAATTTTCATCAACAATCTTAGCCGCCCGTCAAATACTCGTGTTGCGTCAATTACACACGGGAAATTTATGATACAGTCACAGAATTATATTTTTGATGATAAATTGCCTTATTGGATTATCTATCGCAATGATGAATTTGATTCTGTGTGCAAGAAACTTGATTTCAATGTTTTCAAAGTATTCAGAGATAGGCAGATAACAAATAAAGTACTTTTTCCAAATGGAGATATTCGTGTACTTAAATCTCGCAATATCAGCAATGATGGAAAAAGCGTAATAGATATTGATGGATATGATTCTTTCATTTCATACGATGATGCTAAAAATCTATCGGTCTATAGCTATTTAAATTGTGATAATGTATATCTTACGCCTAATATGACATATAAACCTCGTATGATAAAGAAGCCAAAAGAATGCCTTGTAAATGGCTCTTTAGCAATTTTAATTCCCAAAGAAGGAATAACTCCGACTGAAGAACAAATGGCATTTTTCTCAACGCAAGAATACAGGCATTTTTATCAAATTGCAAGGAACTTTCAAACAAGATCATTGAATGTTGATGCTTGCTCGGTATTCTTCTATGGACTATTGAGAGATAAAACCAAAAAAGTTCCTATAACTGAAAAGCTTGATGAAAAGGAAAATATTCAAATTACAATATTTGATTATGCAAGGTGATGGAAAATATGTTAACACAGCAAGATATTATAAATTTCTGTAATCAGCACGATTACGATATAAGGAAAAGCCACAACGGCAGATGGATAGATCAAAAGTGTACCCCTGATGTTATTTGGTCGATTTCAGACTTTGTGTTAGACTATGTAGATAATGTCAATGAGAAATTTACCGTTAAAGACATTTGGCAAAGTGAATATGCAAAACAAACAATTGCTGAAACATATTCAAAGCCGGGAACAGATGAAAGAACGGCGGAAAATGAGTACGATAAGGTCTTTTCACAACCCCTAAATATGCTTTGCTATGCAGGAATAATTAAAGATATTTCGGAAACTTCAAGACATTTATACATTATTGAAAATAGGGAGGTTCTTGAATATATCGCTCGAAATGATGTATATGCGTTAAGGTTTTTGCAGTGCTATATTGAGAAAGTACTTACTGATAGTGGTCTTATGGGCGTTTTTAATGATTTTTTTGAAAACCAAGATTCTGCACATTTTAACGCTATGAAGCAAGCCTTTATTGATTTTTACCATAACCACACTCCTGTACAAAAGGATTATGAACCGAAACGAATATTTACAAAGGTGGTTAATCCTCTCGCTTTCGGCAGAGATAAACTCGGCTCTGAAAAAGGTAGAATGTCTAAGCATAAAATAAATCGTTCTGATATGATGTACAATCAAGATAACTTCAGAGATGTTTATCGTGATAAACCTAAGGACATAACAAGACAAGAGTGGCTTGCAACACACCCTGATATTGACAGACGAGATGGATATTTCGAGCAGATGATGTCTCGTGCAAAAAGGCTGTTGCGTGATTTCACTAATCAATACAGAGAAAATATATCTGAGTTGACGATGTTTATTGACGGACAAGATGATAATGCTGCTCCTACGCAGGCACATCATATCTTTCCGAAAAATGAATTTCCTGAAATTATGCATTATGTCGAAAATTTGATAATGTTAACGCCGAATCAGCATTATGGCTTTGCTCATCCGAATAATAACACTCATACCATTGATTTAGCAGCTCAAAAAGTTTTGCTCATTGCAAAGACTTACAGTATTCGTCAAAATCTTACGAGCGAGGTTGAGGAACATATTTTTGAGTTCTGTAATTTCTTACAAGTATTAAGTGTAGGCTGGAATGATGACGCTGTTTTGGAAATAGCGGATAATGATTATAACGATGTTATTCATGCTATTAATTATCATTATGTAGCGTAGAGGGAGATGTTTAATGTTGATTTTTGACTTTTATCATTAGCGAGTTTTTGAATTAATTAATAGACCATATTATCGAAATGCTTATGGTATAAAACAAGTTTAAAGGAGAATTTATATGAGTAAACAAGTATATATTAGTGCTGACTATGATCAACATAATGGTGACCGAGATGTTGTTAAGGAATTGAATAAATGGGGAAGCGATAATCTTCATAAAGTCGATTTTATTGATATGTCCAAGGTATCATCTGGTAGCGTTGCCAATGGCAATGATTGTCGCATTTGTGATTTAAAAGCCGAATTTAATCGTCAAATCAATGCATCATCTGCAGTTATTTTTGTCGTAGGTGATATGACTGCTTATCGTACGGCAGGAAGTGGCTGTGAACGTATGTCTAAGGAAAAGTGGCAATGTTCCTGCACACCATATAAGCAAAACTATAGCGGCGCTAAAATATGTAAAGTATCCAGTGTTTCTACTCCTGGAGAAAATGAGGATTATGGAAATATTAACTCACATTCTTATCTTCGTCACGAATTTGAACAGGCAAAAAAGAAGAAAAAGACAATTATCATAGTATATAATTCTACACGAAATGAAACAAATTGGTTGCCCTCATATATGAGTGGCTATCAAAATGATGCCAAGCCTTTTTGGAAAACTGATTCAAATGGAAAAAAGGTCGGAGATTATACATACATAAAAGAGGTACTAGGATTTTGAAAGGTTTTCTGATAAAGAGTAGTGGCTGGGCATTCGCCATCATTACAGGCATTTTTACTTTTGTACCAGAGCATTTTTTTGGACAGATAGAGTGGTTAACGCCAGAGTTTTTTGCACAATGCAAATCACTAGCTACCATAGATGCTTATAATATAAATATTACAATTTCTCGTTTGATAAGTTTCCTTGTCGTTTGGGCAACAACATCATTTTTATATTTTCTTTTTCTAAAAACACGTACAAGAATCACTATAAAAGGAGACAATTATAGTATTTGTGTCGAGTACGGAAATATTTTAAAGAAGAAAAAATGCAAACGAGTAATCAACTTTGATGAATGTTTTACAACACAAGTTGGCGAGGCAACAGCAGATATTAATCCTACTTCTATATGTGGTCAATATTTAACGTTACACCCAGATTTAAATATGCAAAGCTTAATTGAATCTGCTCAAGTTTCCCCTGCTCAAAGCAGGTCAAAATACCAGAATAAAGTCCGATATGATTCCGGCACTATAATTCCAAATGGTGACGATTTGCTGATGGCATTTGCAAAATTAGATGAAAAAGGTAAAGGCAGATTTTTTTCACGTGACGAATATCTTCAGTGTTTAGATTTACTATGGAAAGAGTTGGAGAATTACTATTCCGAAATGGATGTATGTGTACCAATCTTAGGGGCTGGGACAACATCGTTTGATGGTGGAAATGGGGCATCGATTTCACAGCAAGATTTACTTGATATGATGATTTGGTCATATAAGTTAAGCTCCCATAAGATAAAAGCTAAACATAAATTACGCATCGTCTGCAAAAGAGACGATAACTTTTCATTAAATAATATAGAAAAGTAATAGCACCCTATCAACAAATACTACTTAAATTACGGTTCTATTACAAGATAATTATTAATGTTGGATATGAATAATATGATAAATAAATCATTATAATCAATAAATCATAGTATTGAATTTTGAGTTGTAATGTTTTATAATATTCCGTTGTTCGTGGCAACAGAATGGCAACAAAAAATCGGATAGCGTATGCTTTACCGATAATGCAAATAATGTAGATACTCTCTGCTAAATATCATAAACAAATTTGTTTAGAATTGATTTGCAGGGAGCGAGTGGGAATGACGCTCGAAACGGCGAAAACCCGCATGAATACAGGCTTTTTTG